>OODU01002135.1_pt1 | contig 17547 bp, 18 predicted proteins | sample 1671171 | NCBI WGS metagenome assembly OODU01 (sample SAMN06348129, study PRJEB24527) | human gut metagenome | biome: human gut; feature: ankylosing spondylitis patient; material: feces | host: Homo sapiens | place: China | collected 2015-10
TCCGCTCCGATCTTCGACGTAGCTGACTACGGCATCTGCGGCGACCTGTTCAAGGTTGTTCCGATGATGATCGACGCGATCAAGGCTGCAAAGGAAGCTAAGTAATTTTTGACTGCGAAATACCGGCGCATAACTTCGTTGCGCTTGGTCTTTCTTGTCAAAAATATGCTGAATCAAAAAAGACCGCAGGGTTTTTCCTGCGGTCTTTCCTTTTGCGCTGAAATAAACAGATACGAAAAAATGCAGGCGGTGGATTTCACTGCCTGCATCGTTTTTTAATTTGCCTTTGCGGTCACGACTGCAACCGAGCGCGGATCAAGATTGAATTTGTGCCCGTCAAAGGGAATATCGGGCGCAAAAGCGTTCTGCGCCGAGGTGTGGAGCGTCAGCACCCAGTGCATTCCCGCCGGCGGCTCGGGAAGCTGCTGTTCGTGCGGCTCCCAGTGCGCGTTGACCGCGATAAACACCAGATCGTCCGCCGTATCGTCGGCATTTCTGCCGGAAAACAGCACACCGATTTGCCGGGTATCGTCGCGAACCTCGTCATTCCAGCTGTGGCCGAGGTTGTGGAGCGAAACGTCCGGCCAGCCACAGTGCGCTAGGACGGTTGCACCGCGCAGCACAGGATGTTCCTGACGGAAGGCAATCAGGCTGCGCACGTACTCGAACATATCACGATTGGCTTCGAGCTGCGTCCAGTCGAGCCACGAAATCTCGTTATCCTGACAGTACGAGTTGTTGTTTCCGTACTGCGTGTTACCGAACTCATCGCCCGCGAGGAACATCGCAGCGCCGCGGCTGCACAGCAGAACAGCGAAGGCGTTTCTTCGCAGTCGGTCGCGCAGCGTGTTGATCTGCGTGTTGTCGGTCTCCCCTTCCGCACCGCAGTTCCAGCTGTGGTTGTCGTTCGCGCCGTCGGTGTTGTCCCAGCCGTTGGCCTCGTTGTGCTTCTCATTGTACGCATACAGGTCGTGAAGTGTGAAGCCGTCGTGGCAGGTGATGAAGTTGACCGAGGCGTTCTGCCGCTTGTCGGGCGGATACAGGTCAGGCGAACCGCAGATGCGCTGTATCGCGGCGTGAGCCAGCCGGTCATCGCCCTTGAGGAAGCGCCGCAGATCGTCACGGTATTTGCCGTTCCACTCCGCCCAGCGGTTCCACGACGGGAACGAGCCGACCTGATACATTCCGCCGGCGTCCCACGCCTCGGCAATCAGCTTGACACGGCCGAGAATGGGGTCGAACGCGAGGCTTTCGAGCAGCGGCGGCTCGGACAGAGGGCCGCCGTCCTCATCGCGACCGAGAATACTTGCGAGATCGAAGCGGAAGCCGTCCACGCGGTATTCCACGACCCAGTAGCGCAGGCAGTCGAGAATGAACTGCCGCACCATGGGGTGATTACAGTTGAGCGTGTTGCCGACGCCGGAAAAGTTGTAATATTTGCCGTCCGGGGTCAGCATGTAGTAGATATTGTTGTCTATACCCTTGAAGGAAAAGCACGGGCCGTGTTCGTTGCCCTCAGCGGTGTGGTTGAAAACAACGTCCAGAATGACCTCGATCCCGTTGGCGTTCAGCGTGCGTATCAGGGTTTTCAGCTCGGTTCCCTCGCGGTTGTACTCGATAGCCGCCGTATAGCCGGTGTTCGGCGCAAAATAACAGACCGTGTTATAGCCCCAGTAATTGATGAGCTGCCTGCCGTCAATCACGCGTTCGTCTGCCAGTTCGTCGAACTCGAAAACCGGCATCAGCTCAACTGCGTTAACGCCCAGCTCCTTGAGGTACGGCAGTTTCTCCATCAGGCCGGCAAACGTGCCGGGGTGCTCCACGTGCGAGCTTTCGTGCATGGTAAAACCGCGCACGTGCATTTCGTAAATCACCATGTCCTGAAACGGCACGTGTGTGTCCTCGAAATCGCCCCAGTCGAATACATCTTCGACCACACGCGCATGGTAGGAGCTGTCCTTGGCCGGACGCACGCCCCAGCGGCTCTGGCCGGTCACAGCGCGTGCATACGGGTCGAGCAGGAATTTCTCCTTGTCGAACAGCAGGCCGCGTGCCGGGTCATACGGGCCGTCCATGCGGTAGGCGTATTCAAACTCGGTGATGTCGAGACCGAACACGATCATCGACCACGTATTGCCGATGCGGAACTGCTCGGGAAACGGCAGCACGGCATAGGGCTCCTGCTCTGTACGGCGGAACAGACAGAGCTCGCAGCTTGTCGCGCCGACCGAGTGAATGGTGAAGCTGACGCCGCCCGGCACGACGACCGCGCCGTTAGTCAGGAAAAGGCCCGGACGCACGGAAAAGCCTTTGATGACATTCGTGGCGTTCATGGTCCGTGCACCGCAGTGCAGCGTTCTGCCGCAGCATGGCTCGATATTTATCATTTTTCTCTCCTCCTCCCCTGTTCAAAGCAGCAAAAAAGCCGCGGCTGAAAATGCGCTGCGGCTTTTTGACAGTTGATCGTTTTTCCGTTCAAACGGAAGCAGGAACTCAGCCCTGAACAGCTACGACCTCAACCTCGACCTTAGCGCCGAGCGGAAGAGCTGCGACCTGTACGCAGGAACGAGCCGGAGCATTTTCCGGGAAATACTTTGCGTAAACGCCGTTGAAAGCTGCGAAATCCTTGATGTCGGACAGGAAGCAGGTGGTCTTGACAACGCGGTCGAAGGAAACGCCGCCCTGTGCCAGAACGTACTGAAGGTTCTTCATGACCTGCTCGGTCTGCTTCTCGATGGTGGTTGCCTCGATCTTGCCGGTAGCCGGGTCAATCGGAACCTGACCGGAGGTGTAGATAACGCCGTTAGCCGCGATTGCCTGAGAGTACGGGCCTACTGCTGCCGGTGCGAGATCGGTGTGAAGGATTTCCTTGATAGCCATAATAATGGTTCTCCTTTTGTATCTTTTATTTTTGAATACGAGATTAAATTATTTCTTGCCGCCCTTGACCTTCTTGAGGCGCTCGGTGTTCGACAGAATGCGCTTGCGCATGCGGATGCTCTTCGGAGTGATTTCGAGCAGCTCGTCGTCAGAGATGAACTCGAGAGCCGCCTCGATGGACATCTGACGCGGCGGAATGAGGCGCAGTGCGTCATCCGAACCGGAAGCACGCATGTTGGTCAGCTGCTTCTTCTTGCAGACGTTGACAGCCATGTCCTCGCCGCGCGGATTCTCGCCGATGATCATGCCTTCGTAAACCTGCGTGCCGGGACCGATGAACAGCGGGCCGCGCTCCTGCGCGTTGAACAGGCCGTAGCCGACAGCCTCGCCGGTCTCGAATGCGACCAGAGAGCCGGTGGTGCGCTTCTGAATGTCGCCCTTGTACGGCTGATAGTTATAGAATACCGAAGAAAGAACGCCCTCGCCCTTGGTATCGGTCAGGAACTCGGTGCGGTAGCCAAACAGACCGCGCGCCGGGATGATAAACTCAAGACGCATACGGTCAGCGCCCTTCGGGTTCATGGAAACCAGCTCGCCCTTGCGGGAGCCCATCTTCTCCATGATAGCGCCGACAGCATCCGCCGGAACGTCCGCGATCATGCGCTCCATCGGCTCGCAGGTCTTGCCGTCGATCTCCTTGAGCAGAGCCTTCGGTGCGCCGACCTGGAACTCATAGCCTTCGCGGCGCAGGTTCTCAATCAGGATGGACAGGTGCATCTCGCCGCGGCCGCAGACGCGGAACGCATCGGTGGTGTCGGTTTCGTTGACGCGCAGGGAAACGTCCTTGAGCAGCTCGCGGAACAGACGCTCGCGCAGGTGTCGGGAGGTAACAAACTTGCCCTCCTTACCGGCGAACGGAGAGTCGTTGACCATGAAGGTCATCTCGACGGTCGGCTCGGAAATCTTGACGAATGGCAGAGCCTCAACGTGCTCCGGGTCACACAGGGTCTCGCCGATGGTGACGTTCTCGATACCGGAGAAGCAGACAATCTCGCCGGCCTTTGCCTCGTCAATCGGCTGACGGCCCAACTCCTCGATGGTGTACAGGGTAACGAGCTTGGCGTTGTACGGCTTGGTCGCGCCGTGGTAGTCGCAGACAGTGACCTGCTGGCCTACCTTGAGCGAGCCGCGCTCGATACGGCCGATGCCGATGCGGCCGACATATTCGTTATAGTCGATAGAGGAAACGAGCATCTGGGTCGGGCCATCGGTGTCAACGTGCGGCGCCGGGATGTGCTCGAGAATCTGCTCGAACAGCGGGGTCAGGTCCTTGCCCTCTACGTTCGGGGACATGGAAGCGGTGCCTGCACGGCCGGAGCAGTAAACGATCGGGCTGTCGAGCTGCTCGTCGGTTGCGTCGAGGTTGAGCAGCAGTTCAAGAACCTCATCGCCGATCTCGTTCAGACGAGCGTCCGGACGGTCGATCTTGTTGATGGCGATGATGATCTTATGACCGAACTCAAGTGCCTTCTGAAGAACGAAACGGGTCTGCGGCATCGGGCCTTCCGCCGCGTCAACCAGCAGAACAACGCCGTCAACCATCTTGAGGATACGCTCGACCTCGCCGGAGAAGTCGGCGTGGCCCGGGGTGTCAACGATGTTGATCTTGACGCCCTTGTAGTGAACAGAAGTGTTCTTCGCAAGAATGGTGATGCCGCGCTCACGCTCGATATCGCCCGAGTCCATGACGCGCTCTTCGACTACCTGATTTTCACGGAACGCACCTGCCTGCTTGAGCATCTGATCGACCAGGGTAGTCTTGCCGTGGTCAACGTGCGCAATGATGGCGATGTTGCGTAAATCGTTTCGGATCATATATATTCCTCCATTATTAAAGGTCATTTTCGTACAGCATCTATTATACCTGTTTTTTCGCTCCATTTCTACCTGTTTTATCGTCAAAATTATGGCTGTTTACGCATGAAATTCTGTCAATTTTGGCGTCTGCGGCACAGCTTTCCCCGTTTGACCGCATCGGGCTCCCCTCCCCCTTTTTCTGCAAAAAATATGCGCGGAATGTAGAAATCCCCAGCGGTATATGCTATAATGTGTGTGCAGTAATTTATGAATGATGAGGAAATAACATGAAAGGTATTATTCTTGCCGCGGGAAAAGGCTCTCGTCTTTATCCCATGACGCGCCCGGTGTGCAAGCCGCTGCTGCCGGTCTACGATAAACCGATGATTTATTATCCCCTCGCTGTGCTCCTCGAAGCCGGCATCCGGGATATTCTGATCATCATTCCGCCCGGAGAAGAAGGCCCGTTCTACCGTCTGCTCGGTTCGGGCGGCCGCCTCGGCGTCAACATCACCTATGAGGTGCAGGAAGTCGCACGCGGCATCGCGGACGCCCTGCTGATCGGCTCGCAGTTCATCGGAAACGACGACGTCTGCCTCGTTTTGGGCGACAATATCTTCTATTCGCCTAAGTTCGGCGGCTATCTGAACAAGGCGCTGCAGCGTCCGGACGGCGCCTGCGTATTCGGCTACTACGTGGACGACCCCCGTGCGTTCGGCGTAGTCGAGTTTGACAACGAAGGCCGTGCGGTATCCATCGAGGAAAAGCCGCGTTATCCGAAATCCAACTACATTATCCCCGGTCTGTACTTCTATGATAACAGCGTTGTGGACATCGCTCGCAATCTCGAGCCGTCCGCACGCGGCGAGCTGGAAATCACCGACGTCAACATCGAATATATGCGCCGCGGTCAACTCCACGTGGTCAAGCTCGACCGGGATTTCGTCTGGCTTGATGCCGGCACGGCGGACAGCCTGCTCTATTCCGCGCAGGAGGTCAAGCGCGTGCAGGACCAGACCGGCCGCTACATCGCCTGCCCGGAGGAAATCGCCTACCGCCGCGGCTACATCGACCAGAAAACCGTGCTGCGCCACGCAGCAGAGCTGGACAAAACGCTCTACGGCCGCTACCTGGAGTGCCTGTAACAGGAACATAAAAGCGTAATTCAACCCGATTGGAGAGATACAGGATGGCTGTTTATACCGAAACCAAAACCTACCGCACCAAAGCGCACATGGGCATGATCGACATCACCGACGATTTCCGCGCTGCGGTACAGAACGCCTGCCGCAACACCGGCATGAAGTCCGGCACGATCACCGGCTTTACGACCGGCGGCGTTGCAGGTCTGACAACGCTCGAATTTGAGCCGGGCATGGTCTACCACGACCTCAAGGCGGCGATGGACGTTTTTTCGCCCTACCGCGATGAGAACGGCCGCGTTATCTATTACCACCACCATGACACGTGGCATGATGACAACGGCTCGTCGCACATCAAGGCGGCGCTGCTCAGTCCGTTCATCGTTATCCCGTTCGTCAACGGCGAGATTACAATCGGTCCGTGGCAGAACCTGACGCTCGTCGAGTGCGATACGCGCGACCGCACCCGCGATGTCGTTTTTCAGGTCATGGGTGAGTAAAAACTTCATCGGAAAGCAGAAAAAAGGCTCTGCGCTTCCCTGTTACGGGCGGCGCAGAGCCTTTTCGTATCATGCGATACGGTTCAGTAAAAAATTACTGATGTGCTTCGATGTAGTTTACGATGTCACCGATGGTGCTCATCTTAGCAGCTTCCTCGTCCTCGATGGTGACGCCGAAGTTCTCCTCGAGGTCCATCATCAGCTCAACTACGTCCAGAGAGTCAGCGTTCAGATCCTCCTTGACCTTGGTGTCCATGGTCATGGTGGAAGCATCAGCGTCGAACTTGTCAGCGAGGATTTCGCATACCTTTTCAAACATTGGGGTTACACTCCTTCATTTTGATCTTGATTTATTGTTCTGAAAACTCCGACTTTGCGGAATTTTTCATACCGTTTCTGAAGCATCGTTTCGATGCTCGGTTCCGCCGTGACCTCAGCCAGCTGGTCGCGCAGAGTGCGCGCAACGTTACGCATCAGCTGAGCGTTCGACGAACCCTCCTGAATAATGCCCTCGATCATGCCGAAGCTGTACAGATCCTGCGCCGTGATGTGCAGGGTGTCTGCCGCTTCCGCCTCGCGGGACGGATCCTTCCAGAGGATGGACGCACAGCCGCGCGGAGAAATGACCGAATACAGTGCGTTTTCGAGCATGAGTACACGGTCTGCGACCGCGAGCGCCAGCGCGCCGCCCGAGCCGCCCTCGCCCGTCACAACAGAGATGACCGGCGTTTTCAGCTCGATGAACTCATACAGGCAGCGGGCGATGGCCTCGCCCTGACCGCGCTCCTCCGCGCCGACGCCGCAGAACGCACCGCCGGTATCGACAAAGTTGATGACCGGACGATGGAACTTCTCGGCCTCATGCGCGAGGCGCAGCGCCTTGCGGTAGCCTTCCGGATGCGCCATGCCGAAGTTGGCATCCATATTCTGCTCGATGGTGCGGCCCTTGCGGTGGCCGATGACGGTCACAGGCGTGCCGCCGAAGTAGCCGATGCCGCCCAGAATGGCGTGGTCGTCACCGAAATAACGGTCGCCGTGCAGCTCGATGAAATCATCGAACAACTCCTCGATATAATCCGTCAGCATCGGACGTTTGGTATCGTGAATGATACGCATTTTTTCGCTTGCCGGTCTGTCAGTCACGTTTCCACACCTGCCATTTCTTTGCCTTGGGACTGCAATGCAGCCGCAGCAGCTTTTCAAGGGTTTCCTTTAATTGATTGCGCGGAACTATTTTATCACAGAAACCGTGCGAAAGCAAGAATTCCGACGACTGAAAATCGTCCGGCAGCGTCTGGCCGATCGTGCCCTCGATAACGCGGCGTCCGGCAAAGCCGACGGTCGTGCGCGGTTCCGCGAGAATGATGTCGCCGAGCATGGCAAACGAGGCGGTAACGCCGCCCGTTGTCGGGTCGGTCAGCACCGTGATATACAGCAGTCCGGCGTCCGAATGACGGCGCGCCGCTGCGGATACCTTGGCCATCTGGAGCAGGGAGAACATACCTTCCTGCATGCGTGCGCCGCCCGAACAGGTGAACAGCACGACCGGCAGGCTCTTTTCGGTTGCGTACTCGAACAGACGGGTCAGCTTTTCGCCGACGACCGAACCCATGGACGCCATCATGAAGTGGCTGTCCATAACGCCGAGCGCAGTCTCTACGCCGCCGATTTTGCAGACGCCGGTCTGGACTGCGTCCGGCATGCCGACCTTTTCGGCCAGCTCTTTCGTCTTTTCCGCGTAACCCGGGAAGTGAATCGGGTCTGCGGATGCGAGGTCGCCATACAGCTCCTCGAAGGTGTCCTTGTCCGCGATCTGGCGGATGCGGGTGCGTGCCAGCAGACGGCCGTAGCGGCCGCAGTGCGGACAGACATACAGGTTTTTGCCATAGGCATAGGCCTTCAGCTCTGCGCCGCAGCCCTTGCAGGTAACGACCTTGCCCGCGCTTTCTTCCTCCTGCGGTTTGAGTTCCATGGAGGTCTCGCGCGTTTTCTGGAACAGGTCGATCAGACCCATACTTACTCCCTCCCTATTTTTGCAGCATCGCGTGAAAAATCACGGAACACTGCCCTGTTATCTATCGAAATCGCCGTTTTCGATGGAATTTACATTGAATTCAGCGTCTACGAACGCCTTGGAGCACAGGATGTGCATCTGGTAGTCCGTGCCGGTCACGACGCCCTCGAACAGCGTTTCTGCAAGCGCACGGCGCATACGGTCGATGGCCTGCGTGCGGTCCGAGCCGTAAACGATCAGCTTGCCGATCATGGAGTCGTAGAACGGCGGAATTTTGTAGCCCTGGTAGGCCGCCGAGTCCACGCGCACACCCGGTCCGCCCGGCAGATGCAGGGAAACCAGCGTGCCCGGGCAGGGCGCAAAGCCGCGCGACGGGTCCTCCGCGTTGATGCGGCATTCGATGGCGTGACCGCGCATGACGAGGTCCTCCTGCTTGAAGGAGATCGGCTCACCCGCCGCGATGCGAAGCTGCTCGCAGACGAGGTCAACGCCGGTGACCTGCTCGGTGACCGGATGCTCGACCTGAATGCGGGTGTTCATCTCGCAGAAATAGAAGTTGCGGTCCTTGTCAACGAGAAACTCGATGGTGCCCGCACTGCGGTAGCCGACGCGCTTGGCCAGCGCAACCGCCGCGCTCGTCATTTTTTCGCGCAGCTCAGGCGTTACAAATGCGGACGGGCATTCCTCGATGAGCTTCTGGTGGCGGCGCTGTACCGAGCACTCGCGCTCGAACAGGTGCACCACGTTGCCGAGGCTGTCGCCGAGGATTTGCACCTCGATATGGCGCGGATTATGGATATATTTTTCCATATACAGACGGCCGTCGCCGAAATTCGCAATCGCCTCGGCGGACGCGCTGTCGTAGGCATCCTTGAGATCCTTGACGCTGAGCGCCACGCGAATACCCTTGCCGCCGCCGCCGGACGCGGCCTTGAGCATAACGGGATAGCCGATACGCTCGGCCTCGCTGATGGCTTCGTCGAAGTCACGGAGCGGGCCGTCCGTGCCCAGAGCGACCGGAACGCCGGCCGCAATCGCGTTGCGCTTGGCTTCCGATTTGTCGCCCATCAGGCGGATGGTCGCGGCGGTCGGGCCGATAAAGGCAAGACCTGCCTGCGTGGTGCGCTCGGCGAAGTCCGGGTTTTCCGACAGAAAGCCGAAGCCCGGATGAATGGCCTGACAGCCGGCCGCAATCGCCGCCGAAATGATGTTATCCATGTTGAGATAGCTGTCAGCGGCGCGTGCGGGACCGATGCAGACCGCCTCGTCTGCAATCTGCGCATGGAGCGCCTCGCGGTCGGCCTCGGAATAAACCGCTACCGAAATGATGCCGAGGTCGCGGCACGCCTGTATGATGCGAACTGCGATTTCGCCGCGGTTCGCGATGAGTACCTTTTGAAACATTCGCTTAATCCTGCCTTAGTCCATGATTACCATGCACTTGATTTCCGCTTCCGCAGCCTTCTGGTCGCCGACCCAGGCCACGCCCTCTGCGACCGCCATCGGGCCGCGGCGCTTGGTGAAGTGCACCTCAAGGCGCAGCGTGTCGCCCGGCTTTGCCATGGCGCGGAACTTCGCCTTGTCGATGCCGGTATAGACCGCAGTCTTGCCCTTGAACTCGGGCATGGAGAGCAGTGCAACGCCGCCTGCCTGCGCAAGCGCCTCCAGACGGAACACCGCCGGCATGATCGGGTTTCCGGGGAAATGTCCCTGGAAGAAGAATTCGTCGCCCGTCAGATGAAGCAGACCGATGACATGCTCTTCGTCCATCTCAACGATTTCGTCAACGAGAAGCATCGGCGGACGGTGCGGAAGAATTTCCATGATCTGTTCTTTGTTCAGCATATTATAATCCCTCTTTCATAAAAATGCAAGAGCCTGTTATTCAATGATGCAGAGCAGCTGGTTATATTCGACCAGATCGCCCGGCTGAGCCATGATGCGGACGACCTTGCCGGAGCACGGCGCCTTGATCTCGTTCATGACCTTCATGGCCTCGATGATGCAGAGGGTGTCGCCCTCCTTGACCTCCTGCCCTGCCAGAACGAACGGCGGTTCATCCGGCGAAGGAGAAGAATAAAATGTGCCGACAAGCGGACTTTTGACCTGCGTACCGGCCGGAATATCGTCCGCCGGAGCAGTCTCAGGCTCAGCGGAAGCCGCCGGAGCCGCGCTCTGCGCCGCCGGTGCGGGAGAAGCCGCCGGAGCCGCCGCAATGACCGGCGCGGGTGCAGAAGCCTTTACTCTGATTTTTACGCCTTCTGCCTCGATGGAAACCTCGCCCAGCTTTTTCGAAGCGAGCGCGTCCATCAGCTGAAGGGCAATATCCTTGATTTCGTTGATTTCCATAATACCTCGTTACACTTTCTTGATCAGGATGCAGGCATTGTGACCGCCGAAGCCGAGCGAGTTCGAGATAGCGACATTTACCGGCATCTCGACTGCCTTGTTCGGGGTGATGTCCAGATCGCATTCCGGGTCCGGCTCCTTGTAGCCGATGGTCGGCGGAACGATACCCTCGCGGATGGCCATGACGCAGGCGATGGCTTCGACAGCCGCCGCGCCGCCGAGCAGGTGGCCGGTCATGGACTTGGTGGAGGATACCTTCACGTTGTATGCTTCGTCGCCGAACGCTTTCTTGATGGCGATGGTTTCGTACTTTTCATTGAGGGGCGTGGACGTGCCGTGCGCGTTGATGTAGTCAACGTCAGCCGGGGTCAGGCCCGCGTCCTCAATCGCGCCGCGGATGGCGTGCGCTGCCGCCTCACCGTCCGGAGAGGGGCTTGTGATGTGGTAAGCGTCGCCGGACGCGCCGTAGCCTGCGACCTCTGCGAGAATGGTCGCGCCGCGCTGCTGCGCGTGGGTCAGGCTCTCAAGTACCAGACAGCCTGCGCCCTCGCCCATGACAAAGCCGGAACGGCGTGCGTCAAACGGGATGGAAGCCGCCGCCGGGTCATCGCCCATGTGAACAGCCTTCATGTTCTGGAAGCCTGCCATCGAGATCGGGATAATGCCGTTTTCGGTGCCGCCGCAGATAACAACGTCCTGATAGCCGTGGCGGATGGCGCGCATTGCCTCGCCGATGGAGTGGTTGCCGGTCGCGCACGCGGAAACCGGGCAGAAATTCTCACCCTTGAAGCCGAAGTGCATGGAGATATAGGCCGCTGCGATGTTCGCGATCATCTCCGGAATGGCGAACGGCGAAACGCGGCCGGGGCCTTTTTCGAGCAGCTTCGGGACCTCCTGCTCTGCAACGTGCAGACCGCCGACGCCCGAGCCGAAGATAACGCCTGTACGGTAGGGATCGAAGTTGCCTTCCTTGAGGCCCGCCTGCTCGACAGCCTGAATCGCTGCCGCCATGGCATAATGCACATTTGCGTCTGCGCGGCGCGCCTCACGCTTCTCCATATACTGGGTCGGGTCGAAGTCCTTGACCTCTGCGCCCAGTTTTACCTTGAAATCGGACACATCAAACTTGGTGATCGGGCCGATGCCGCACTTGCCGTTCTTGAGAGAGTCCCAGAACGTCGCAACATCGTTGCCGACCGGGGTGATCGCGCCCATACCGGTGATTACTACTCTTTCCATATAAAAATCCTGTCTCCTTTGCTTAATGCCGTCTGTGCTGCGCTTTCGGCAACGGAAAACGGCTTAAACCCTGGTTGTTTGGTGAAATCAGTACAGACCGCCGTCTGCGATGATCGTCTGGCCGGAAATATAGCTTGCGGCGTCAGACGCGAGGAAGGATACGACGCCCGCGATTTCCTCCGGCTTGCCGAAGCGGCCGAGCGAAATCTGCTTCTTTGCGTTTTCGCGAATTTCCTCGGGGACCTTGTCGCTCATTTCGGTTGCGATCCAGCCTGGGGCGACCGCATTTACCGTAATGCCGCGTGCGCCAAGCTCCTTGGCGGCGGTCTTGGTCATGCCGACCATGCCGGCCTTGGCTGCGGTGTAGTTGATCTGGCCGTAGTTGCCGGTGAAGGCAGAAACCGAGGTGATGTTGATAATGCGGCCCTGCTTTGCGCGCATCATCATCGCGCCGCACTGGCTGAGCATATTGAACGCACCCTTGAGGTTGGTGCGGATAACGGCGTCAAACTGGTCTTCCTTCATGCGGACCATCAGGCCGTCGCGGGTAATGCCCGCGTTGTTGACGAGGATATACGGCACGCCGATCTCGTCCTTGATTTCCTTGAGGGCAGCGGCGCAGGCGTCATAGTCCGCGACATCCCACTGCTTGACGTATGCCTTGACGCCGTAAGCGCGGCACTTCTCAGCGACTGCCTCAGCCTTCTCGACCGAGGACGCGCAGTTGATGAGGACGTCGTGGCCGTCCTGCGCCAGTTTTTCCGCGATTGCCGCGCCGATGCCGCGCGAACCGCCGGTTACGATAGCAAGTCCCATTGTACTCTCCATTCTATTGCGTCGGGTGCACAGAAGCAGAAAGGAAGGATTTTCGCTTCTCTTCACTTTCCACTCCGCGCACTCCACTCTTACTCAAATCTCTTGTATGCGTTCTTCAGCAGCTCTTCTGCCTCAGCGGTCATGCTCTTCAGGACCTCTTCGCACGGATGCAGCTCCTTGAGCATACCGGCAATCTGGCCGCAGAGGAACGTGCCGTTCTCGTAGTCGCCTTCCTGAACCGCCTTGCGGAGCGAACCTGCGGTAGCCTCCTCGATCTCCTCGAGGGACTTATCGGAAACCGTCTTTTCCAGTTCAAGGCAGCGGCGCTGAAGCGGCGTCTTGATCGAGCGGCACGGATGGCCGGACGGACGGCCGGTGACAACGGTGGAAATATCGGTTGCCTTGAGGACCAGCTCCTTGTACTTGTCCGAAATGCAGCACTCCGGGGTCGCGAGGAAAATCGTGCCGCACTGAACGCCCTCTGCGCCGAGCATCAGAGAAGCCGCCAGACCGCGGCCGTCTGCGATGCCGCCCGCTGCGATGACCGGAATCTTGACCGCGTCAACGACCTGCGGAACGAGCGGCATGGTCGTCAGCTCGCCGATGTGGCCGCCGGACTCCATGCCCTCTGCGATAACGGCGTCCGCGCCTGCGCGCTCCATGCGCTTTGCCAGTGCAACCGATGCGACGACCGGCATGACCTTGATGTTTGCGTTCTTCCACTCGGCCATGTACTTGCCCGGGTTGCCCGCGCCGGTGGTTAGCACCTCAATCTTCTCGTCGATTGCGAGCTGCGCAAGGTCGTCGGCGTTCGGGGAGAGCAGCATGATGTTCATGCCGAGCGGCTTGTCGGTGATTTCACGCGCCTTGCGGATTTCGTCGCGAATGTAATCTACCGGCGCCGCGCCGCCTGCGATAATGCCGAGGCCGCCTGCTTTGGAAACGGCGGCTGCGAGGTGATGCTCGGCGATCCATGCCATCGCGCCCTGCACGATCGGGTACTCAATGCCGAGAAGTTCGGTGATCCTGGTTTTCATAGGTTTGTTCTCCCCTTCTGTATCAGTCTTGTTTGCATTCTATCATTATATCACAATTACAGCTTTAATACAAATGCGCCGTAAGTCAGTCCGCCGCCGAAGCCGGTGCAGACGATGGTCTGGCCCTCGCGGAGCAGTCCCTTTCTGCGCATTTCGTTGAGGCAGATGGGAACGCTGGCCGAGGAAGTGTTGCCGAAGCGGTCGAGATTGACGTAGATTTTCTCCTTCGGCACATGGTAGCGCCGCGCGATGACATCCAGAATGCGGAGGTTCGCCTGATGCGGCACGACCCAGTCGATGTCGTCCGCCGTGATGCCGGCACGCTGAAGTGCGGTGTCGATGGCCTGCGGCACAGCGCGGGCGGTAAAGCGGACAACGGCCGCGCCCTGCATCTTCAGGAAACGCGCCTTGGGATCGACCGTGCGGTCCTCCGCGAACGGGTCCTCGACCGGAAGTGCCTGCATGTTCAGGTATTCCGCGCCCGAGCCGTCCGCCGCGACAAAGGTGGACTGAATGCCGATGTTTTCGTCCTCGGTCGCGCGGTAGACTGCCGCCGCCGAGCCGTCGCCGAACAGAATGCAGGTCGAGCGGTCGGTGTAATCGACGATGCGCGAGAGCGTTTCGGCGGAAACGACGAGCACGGTCTTTGCCTTGCCCGACTTGATGTAGCAGTCCGCGATGTCGGTCGCGGAAATGAAGCCGGTGCAGGCGTTATTGATGTCGAACGCGCCGATAGCGCCCGCGCCCAGCTTGTCCTGAAGGATGGCCGCCGTGTTCGGCGTGTTGGTATCCGGCGTACACGTGCTGACCAGAATAAGGTCAAGCTCGGACGCTTCGATGCCTGCGTCCGCGAGCGCGTCCTGTGCCGCGCCGAGCGCCAGCTCCCATGTATGCGTATTCTTGGCGATGCGGCGTTCCCGCACGCCCGTGCGCTGTACGATCCACTCGTCGCTGGTCTCGACCATCTGCTCGAGCATCGCATTTGTGAGCACAAAATCCGGCAGGCAGGCGCCTGTGCCAATGAGTTTACTGTTGATGATTTCCACGCTCCCCAAAATTTCAAATCGCTCTCCCCGAAAGCGTGGAAAAGCGACAATAGTTTGATTGACAAAGTAATCTCTGACTATTATAATAAAAGTACATGAAAATGTCAAGGTAACACCGCATATTATGCGGCGGAGCAAGTAAAAAAACCGCGCCGCAGCATATGGTGAACCGCCGACAGCTTTAATTTTTGGAGGAACAGACATGGAATATGGTTTTGCATTTTTCCCGGGTCAGGGCGCACAGGCTCCCGGCATGGGCAAGAACCTTTATGAGAATTCGCAGGCGGCTCGTCTGGTATTCGAGGAAGCCAGCGACGGCGCAGGCATTGATGTAGCGAAGCTGTGCTTCGACAGCGACAAGGAGACCCTTTCGCGCACCGAAAACAGCCAGATCGCTATTTTTACGCACTCCATGGCGGCTCTCGCCGCGCTGCGCGAGGCAGGCGTCACGTTCAAGGCGGCGGCAGGCTTTTCGCTCGGTGAGTACACTTCGCTCGCGGCGGCAGGCGTGGTTTCGCTCGCGGACGGCGTGAAAATCGTGTCCAAGCGCGGCAAGCTGATGCAGCACGCGGCTGACACCATTGACGGCGGCATGGCGGCAATTCTCGGCCTTGAGGACGCAAAAATCGAGGAGGCCTGCGCGGCGGTCAAGAACGGCGTTGTCCGTCCGGTCAACTACAACTGCCCGGGTCAGCTGGTCATCGCAGGCGAAAAGGCGGCTCTCGCGGAAGCAATCGAGAACTGCAAGGCCGCAGGCGCACGCCGCGCCCTGCCCCTCGCGGTTTCCGGCGCATTCCATACGCCGCTGATGGCGGAGGCGGCGTCCGAGCTGCGCGCTTTCGTTTCGGACTTCACCTTCCACGCGCCGACGATGGATATTTACTCCAACCTCGACGGCAAGGTTTACGATTGCAGTAACCTGCCCGAGCATCTGGAGCAGCACATGATCTCCCCCGTCCGCTGGACCCGCCTGGTGCAGAACGGCATGGCGGCAGGTCTGACCTCCGCGTGCGAAATCGGCCCCGGCAAGACGCTGACCGGCTTCGCGGGCAAGATCAGCAAGGAGCTGACCTGCAAGACCGTGCAGGATATGGCGGGTGTTCAGGCCGCAGCGGAAGCGTAACGCTTTCATTAAATTTGATAAAATCGAAGGGATGAGCCGCATCAGGTTCATCCCTTTTCTTTGCACATTTGTTACGCGAAAACCTTGAACAGCATGATGACTGCGCCCAGAACAACGAGTACCACGCCGGTCGCGCGGTTGAGCGTTTTCGGCTGCGCCCGGTTGGCGAAAACCGCCGCGATGCGCGCCCAGAGAAGCGTAAACACCACGCACAGCGCCCATACGGTCCAGTCGGGTGCGCCGCCGATCATGAAATGCGACACCGCGCCCGTCAGAGCGGTAAAGGTCATGATGAAAACGCTCGTGCCGACGGCGGTTTTCAGCTCGTACCCGAGCACGCTCGTCAGAATGAGCAGCATCATCATGCCGCCGCCCGCGCCGATAAAGCCGCAGATAAAGCCGATCAGAACGCCGCTGACGATGGACTGGATAAGCCGCTTGTGCGCATCAACGCGCATCATGTCCTCTCGCGTGGTCATGACCGGGCGGACGATGAACTTGACGCCGAGTAGGAAGGTCATGAATACGGAAAACGAACCCATGGTCGCAGACGGCAGCAGACTTGCGACATAGCTGCCCACGACCGTGAACAGCAGAACGCTCAGCATCATGACAAGACCGTTTTTGACGTCGAGGTTTTTGTTCTTGTGATAGGTATAAGCCGAAACCGCGCTCGCGAGCACATCCGAGGACAGCGCGATGCCGACCGCCATATACGGCTCCATGCCGAGAAACGTGATGAGCATCGGACTGATGACCGCGGCGGCGCTCATTCCGGCGAAACCGGTGCCGAGTCCCGCGCCCATGCCGGCGAAAAACGTGACGGCGACGACAGACAGCAGGTTCATTTACTCCGCCTCCTTCAACAGCGCATCCATGTTGCGGTCGATTATCTCGATGGCAGCGAAAAAGACCGTCTGCGTACCTTCGTCCATTCCATCGAGCAGATGCTGGAGGAAGGCTTTCTGCATGGTTCTCCCCTGCTCTATGACCGGCTGCGCGAGCGGCGTGCAGGTAAGCTCGATTTTGCGGCGGTCGTTCTCGGCGGTATGCCGCGCGAGATACCCCTCCCGCACCAGACGGTCTACATTGACCGAAACCAGATTGGCCTTGATATGGCGGATTTCAACGATGTCGCGCGCTGAGCGGCAGCCGGGGTTGTTCGCAAGGAACATCAGAATGTCAAACGCCGTCTGCGTCAGACCCAGCTTCTGACACAGCGGCTTGCATACCGCATGATACGCGAGCGCAGTCTTCTGCGCAAATTCCAGTCCGCGATTCATTATACGCCTCCGCAGATACAATTTTAGATATTTCAAATTTGAAATAATTATAGCATACGGAGAATACCGTGTCAATCGGGAGATAGAAAAATCCACCGCATCTGTGAAAATACGGTGGAACTATGAATAGTATATTAAAGGTAAACTGGAAGTTGTTATTCTTTCTTGTTCTTTTCAATAGCACTAATAGTGCAAGCAAAACCTGTAATCATTGAAAGTAGTATTGCTCCACCCATTGCTTCGTTCATTCCAGCACCAAAG
>OODU01002141.1_pt1 | contig 17507 bp, 9 predicted proteins | sample 1671171 | NCBI WGS metagenome assembly OODU01 (sample SAMN06348129, study PRJEB24527) | human gut metagenome | biome: human gut; feature: ankylosing spondylitis patient; material: feces | host: Homo sapiens | place: China | collected 2015-10
GCTATAGGCCCATATTTAGGGGCGTGACGCGGTTGGGCGACCAACCGACATACTCCCCATTTGAATGCCCACAACTCCGTGGGGCACAAAAGCGATACGCTTGCACTCCCAGCTGAGCTATAGGCCCATATTTGTTTTTCAGAACGAGAACAGTGTAACTCTTTTAGAAAGATTTGTCAAGGACTTTTCACCCGGGCGGCCTGCAGGGAATGTCCGGCTGAATCGGACGCGCCGTTTCTTAAAAAACGACAGATCCTTTATAGCAGTTTGCGTTTTTAATGCACAAGCAACGGCCGCAAACTGCATATCGCAAAGATGCCGTTTTGACCGGCACTATTTTTGAAAATTGCGATAGTAAAAACAACAGTGGCTCTCAGAGAAAAAGCGTGCTACAATAATGCTGAGACTTCTGTACATAAAAAGTCTATCACCCAAAGTCAGGAGGACAACGGTTATGGAATTTACTAAGGTCGTTGCAGAGCGTTATTCCTGCAAGAATTTCAGCACACGTAAGGTAGAAGCCGAGAAGCTGACGGAGATCCTGGAAGCGGGGCGGCTGGCCCCGACCGCCAAGAATTTGCAGGAGCAGCGCATCTATGTGCTGCAGTCGGAAGAAAGCCTGGCAAAGCTCGACAAGGTGACGCCCTGCCGCTATGGTGCGTCTACCTGCCTCGTCGTGGCCTTCGATAAAAACAGCGTCTTTACTTATCCCGGCGGAAAGCGGGACTCCGGCGTGGAGGATGCCGCCATCGTGGCGACCCACCTGATGCTGGCCGCCGCCAACGCAGGTGTGGACAGCTGCTGGCTCAACTTCTTTGATCCGGATGAGCTGGCCAAGGAACTGGGATTGCCGGAAAATGAAGAGGTCCTGATGATCCTTGACCTCGGCTATGCCGCAGAGGGCGCAGGGCCGCTGGCAAACCACGGCTCGAGAAAGCCCTTGTCCGCGACGGTCGCATACCTGTAATACCAAAAAACACCCGGAGATGCTTCCGGGTGTTTTTGCGTTATTGTCCGACGATACGCCAGTGTTCGGGCTTGTTGTGATCGGTGGTCACGCCGTCGTCGGTATACATCCGGTAGGGCGCAGGCTGGCCGTCGGGCGCGAAGCGCCAGAAGGTGAGGGTCGTATCATCCAGCTGGGCGGTGTTGGCGGCGGGCTGTGCCACCGGTACGGTGTGGCCCGGACGGATGAAGAGCAGCACCTCGTCAAGTTCGCAGAGCAGATAGTGCCGCCCGGCGGGCAGAACTTCCTCATCGTAGTCGGAGACGCTGCGCAGACGCAGCATCTTCATCGTCTCAGGCAGATAGACCGTCCGGCCATGGGCGTTCTGAGTGTGGACGGGTGCGACCATCAGGCTCTCGCCAAGAAGCAGCTGGTCGTCCACCTCCCGGGCGTCGGGGTCGGCAGGGTAGTCAAAAGCCAAAGGCCGGAAGTAAGGTGTATCCTCAAGCGCGGCCTTCATGAACTCACTGTAGAGGTAGGGTAGGAGGGCATACCGCAGATCCAGCATATTGCGGATGGCGGGCAGAACATCGGTAAAGCGGTAAAATTCCTGCTCTCGGCTCTCGGTATCGGCGTGGTTGCGCATGAGAGGGGTGAACAGTCCGAACTCGAGCCAGCGGAGCACTAAATCGGGGGTAGTGTCCTCACTGAAACCGCAGAGGTCGGCACCGCTGTATAGGAAGCCGCACATCTGGACGGCAGGCATCATCTGGATGTTGGCCAGCAGCTGGCTCCACGAGGAGTGATTATCGCCCAGCCAGATCCCGCCCCAACGGTGGGCGCCGATGATGCTGCTGCGGCAGTAGAGCAGAGTGCGCTGGCCGGGACGCAGGGTCTGGAACGCCTCGCCGGCAGCCCGGGTCATGCAGCCGCCGTAGAGGTTGTGGACGCGGTCGTGGCGCACCCGCCCGGCAGCGGTATCGTGGTAGAAACTGCGGTAGTCCTCGGGGGCATTCATCAGGCCCATCACCGAGCGCACCAGCCCGAAGAAATCGTTCTGGTCGAGGTTATCCTTCCGGCTCAGGGCGGCGGCATTCTCGAAGAAGGCTTTCAGCCGCTCAGGGGAGTAGAAGAGGGCGGGCTCGTTCATATCGTTCCAGAAGCCCTCGATGCCGAGGTCGGTGAGCATTTTATACTGTTTGCCGAACCACGCCCGGGCCTCGGGACGGAGAAAGTCGGTGAAGTAGGCCTTGCCGGGCCAGACCGCCGCCACAAAGGGCGTGCCGTCTTCTTTGGTGCAGAAATAGCCCTTCTCGAGGCCCTCGCGGCAGACGGGGTCATTGTCGTCGCAGCGGATGCCTGCGTCGATGATGGGGACGAGCCGGATGCCCTCGGCTTTCAGGTCGGCGGCAAGTTTGCCGAGGTCGGGGAAGCGGGCCTTGTCGATGGTGAAATCAGCGTAGGACTGCATGTAATCAATGTCCATGCAGATCATGTCCAGCGGCAGGCCGTTGGCCTTATACTGTGCGGCCACCTCCCGGATGTCGGCCTCGGTCTTGTAGCCGAAGCGGCTCTGGGCCAGACCGAACGCCCACTTGGGCGGGATATAGCTGGGGCCGATGAGCTGCCGGAATTCCTTTGCGACCTCTGCCGCTGTAGGGGCTGTGATGAGGTAGAGCGCATAGTTCGGCTCTGCCGTGGCGAAGCGGAGGGTGTCGTGGCGGGTATAGCCGATGTCGTAGCTCACTTTGCCCGGGAAATCGATGAAGATGCCGATGCATTCGCTGCCGTCGGCAGGGGAGATGAGCAGAAAATTGTGGGCGGCATAGTAGGAAAGCCGGTCTTCGCCGTGCTCACTCTCGTCGGTGTTGTTCGTCTCGTAGTGCCAGCCGCGCTTGTTGAGGCCCCGGGGCATCTCGCCCAAGCCATAGACGATGTCCTTCTCCTGCATGACATACTGCCAGCCATCGCCGTCCGGTGTCAGGTAAGGCACGGGGCCGGTCTCGGCGGGCAGGTCCAGCACGACGCTCTCGGTGGGAAAAGGCTTCCCGATGACAAAACGCTGTATCATAAACAGAGTGCTCCTCTCAGATGATCTTATGTCTATGGTACGCCGTCCGGCCCGGCGGGGCAAGAGAGAAAACCGTCAGAACGATACAACAAAACCGGCATTTTCGGCAGAACAGGCGGCCCGGGGCTTGTTTGGGCAGGGGAAAATGGTATATAATAAGTATATTCTAGGAATAAAAGGGAGAACCATCATGTATCAAAAAGGAATCAAGCGGCTGCTGGCCGTGGTACTGTCGGCCTGCGGGCTGCTGGTGCTGTCGCCGCTGCTGCTTTTGCTCTGCCTTGCCATCAAGCTGGACTCGCCGGGGCCGGTGTTCTTCAAGCAGAAGCGGGTGGGCATCCATAAGAGCTATTTCAACATCCTGAAATTCCGCACCATGCGCATCGACACCCCCCACGACATGCCCACCCATCTGCTCCACGACCCGGAGCAGTATATCACCCGGGTGGGCCGTTTCCTGCGCAAGACCAGTCTGGATGAGCTGCCCCAGCTGTGGAATATCCTTGTGGGCGATATGGCAGTCATCGGTCCGCGCCCGGCCCTCTGGAACCAGTACGACCTGCTGGCCGAACGGGACAAGTACGGCGCAAACGACGTCCGCCCCGGCCTGACCGGCTGGGCGCAGATCCATGGCCGCGACGAGCTGGAGATCGCGGAGAAAGCGAAGCTCGACGGCTGGTATGTGGAGCATATGAGCTTCTGGCTGGACGTCAAATGCTTCTTCGGCACCATCAGGGCTGTGGCCGACCACGACGGCGTGGTGGAGGGCGGCACCGGGACGCTGCACGAAGAAGGAAAGTGATTCGTCCTTTCTCTTGATTTATCCCCCGAAAAGCGTATAATAAAACAGTACACAAGACACAGAAGGAGGATTTCCATGGAACGCACCTATATCAATGAGGTACAAAAGGAAATTGGCAGCACGGTCAAGGTGCAGGGCTTTATCGAGAACCTGCGCAACAGCAAATATATGGCCTTCATCGTGCTGAAGGATATTACCGGCAAACTTCAGATCACCGTCGAGAAGGAGGACCACCCTGAGCTGGTGGACACCATCGACAAGCTGACCCCGGACTCTGTCATCACCGTCACCGGCAAGGTGATGGAGAACGACTACGTCAAGATGGGCGGCATCGAGATGATCCCCGAGGCCATCGAGATCGAGAGCATCGCCGACGCGCTGCCCATCGTCCGCAAGGAGATCGCCGCCACCAAGAAGAAGAAGGCTGTGGAGCGTTCCAGCATCGACCAGCGCATCGACTACCGCTGGATCGACCTGCGCACCGATGAGAACCAGCTGATGTTCAAGGCACAGAGCTGCTTCGTCAACGCCATGCGTCAGTTCCTGCTCGAGCGCAGCTTCATCGAGATCCACACCCCGAAGCTCATCGCTGCTGCCAGCGAGAGCGGCTCTGAGGTGTTCAAGGTGGACTACTTCGACCGCAACGCCTATCTGGCCCAGAGCCCTCAGTTCTATAAGCAGATGGCCATGGCCGCCGGCTTCGAGCGCATCTTTGAGACCGGCCCCGTCTTCCGCGCAGAGAAGAGCTACACCAACAAGCACTCCACCGAGTTTTCCGGCTTTGACCTCGAGTTCAGCTACATCACCTCTTACAAGGACGTCATGAAGATGGAGGAAGAGCTTCTGACTGCCGGTCTGAAGGCCGTCAAGGAGCAGTACGGCGAGCAGATCAAGGAGCTGTTTGGTCTGGAAGTCGTCGTCCCCACCACGCCGTTCCCTGTGGTCAAGCTGGCCGACCTGTACAAGGGTCTGGAAGAGGAGTTCGGCTACACTGTCGATGAGAGCGAGAAGGGCGACCTGACCACCGAGGCCGAGCGCCTGAGCTACGACTGGGTCAAGAAGCACTACGGCCACGAGTTCCTGTTCATCACCGACTACTCCGCTGAGAAGCGTGCTTTCTACCACATGCGCGACGAGAACGGCGTGCCGCAGGGCTATGACCTCATCTGGCGCGGCGTGGAGATCACCACCGGTGCACAGCGTGAGCATCGCTACGACGTGCTGAAGAAGCAGGCAGAGGAGAAGGGCCTGGCCGATGACGTCAAGTTCTATCTGGAGTTCTTCCAGTACGGCTGCCCTCCGCACGGCGGCTTCGGTCTGGGTATCGACCGTCTGACCATGCTGCTCTGCGGCCAGTCCATCAAGGACGCCGAGTTCCTGTTCCGCGGCCCCAACCGTCTGACTCCGTAAGGAATGAAACCTCTCCGTCAATGCTTCGCATTGCCACCTCTCCTATCGAGGAGAGGCCTTGGCATTTCGTAAAGCTTTGTCTCTTCGCCAGAGGCTCCCCTCGGTAGGGGCAACAGTGACGACCGCCGCCAGTGGTGGAAACAGGGAGTCGTTGTTGGGGCAGAGGCCAGTAAGACGCGCGCAATGCGCAGCGGATGCTGGGAGCCGCAACTCGGCCTTGTCGAGCGATAGCGAGACTGAGAGGTTATGACCTATAACAAAAGCCAGCGCACATTTCTCGTGCGCTGGCTTTTCTGCATTTTACAGCTTACTGGATGCCGGTGACCTTGTAGTCCTGTGCCTCGACGGCGTTCTTGAGCACGTCGTCGGCGACCTCGGCGTTCAGGGTGACGATGGCGGTGCCGGCCTCGTGGCTCACGACAGCCTCGTCCACCTCGGGCAGGGCTTCCAGAGCCTTCTTCACGCGGGCTTCGCAGTGGCCGCACATCATGCCTTCCACTTTCAGGGTCTTCTTCATGGTATGATCCTCCGTTTTGACTTCGGGCGCTTCGGCGTCCGATTTTTTGTTATTTTCAGCCGCAGACTGCACCGGGGCAGCAGCGGGAGAAGCGGTTTTGTGGTCGTGCCTGGTGCTGTGCAAATCGAACAGGTTCAGCCGCAGGGCGTTGCTCACGACGCAGAAGCTGGACAGGCTCATGGCAGCAGCACCGAACATGGGATTCAGCGTCAGGCCGAAGGGGATGAACAGACCAGCCGCCAGCGGGATGCCGATGATATTGTAGATGAACGCCCAGAACAGGTTCTCGTGGATGTTCCGCAGGGTGGCGCGGCTGAGGCGGATGGCCGCAGGCACGTCCGAGAGCTTCGAGTTCATCAGCACGACGTCGGCGGCGTCAATGGCCACGTCGGTGCCTGCGCCGATGGCAATGCCGGTGTCGGCACGGGTGAGGGCGGGAGCGTCGTTGATGCCGTCACCCACCATGGCCACCTTGCCGCTGGCCTGCAGCTGGCGGATGACGGCCTCCTTGCCGTCGGGCAGGACGCCCGCGATGACCTCGTCCACGCCCGCCTGTCTGCCGATGGCGTCGGCGGTGCGCTGGTTGTCGCCGGTGAGCATCACGACCCGGATGCCCATGTTCTGCAGCTGACGGATGGCTTCGGGGCTGTCCTCTTTGATGGTGTCGGCCACGGCGATAACGCCCAGCAGACGGGCTGCGCCGCCGAAGAAGAGAGGAGTCTTGCCCTCAGAGGCCAGCTTTTCAGCCTGCTGTGCCAGTGCGGCGGGCAGGGTGAGCTTGGTCTGGATGAAGGCGGCATTGCCGGCATAGATGTCCATGCCGTCCAGCTTGGCCGCCAGACCGTTGCCCGGCAGGGCTGCGAAGTCAGTGACTTCCGGGGGAGTGATGGCCTTTGCCTCGGCGTCGGCCAGAACAGCCTTTGCCAGAGGGTGCTCGCTGCGGCTTTCCAGCGCGGCGGCCAGCGTCAGCAGCTCCGTCTCGGTGACGCCCTCAGCGGGCAGCAGGTCGGTGACGCGGGGTGCGCCCTCGGTGATGGTGCCGGTCTTGTCCAGCGCTACGATCTGGGTGCGGCCTGCAGCTTCCAGCGAAGAGGCAGTCTTGAAGAGGATGCCGTTTTTTGCGCCGAGACCATTGCCGACCATAATAGCCACAGGTGTTGCAAGGCCCAGTGCGCAGGGGCAGCTGATGACCAGAACGGAGATGCCGCGTGCCAGCGCATAGCCCAGCTCATGGCCCAGCAGCAGCCAGACGATGGTGGTGACGACGGCGATGGAGATGACCGCCGGGACGAAGAAGCCCGACACGGTGTCAGCGATTTTTGCGATAGGAGCTTTGGTGGCGGCGGCGTCGCTGACCATCTTGATGATCTGAGCCAGCGTGGTATCCTCGCCCACGCGGGTAGCCTCACAGCGGAGGAAGCCCGACTGATTGGTGGTGGCGGCGCTGACTTTGTCGCCGACGGCCTTGTCCACCGGGATGCTCTCGCCGGTCAGGGCGCTCTCGTTGACTGCACTGGTGCCTTCCAGCACTACGCCATCCACCGGGATATTCTCGCCGGGGCGGACCACAAAGACGTCGCCCTTCTGCACGTCGGCGATGGCCACGGTCACTTCCGCGCCGTCCCGTACCAGTGTGGCGGTCTTGGGGGCCAGCTTCATCAGGCTCTTGAGGGCGTCGGTGGTCTTGCCCTTGGAGCGGGCTTCCAGCATCTTGCCCACCGTGATAAGGGTCAGAATCATGGCGGCAGACTCGAAGTAGAACTCCATCATATAGTGCATGACGAGCTCGTCGCTGCCGTCCACCTGGGCACGGGTCATGGCGAAGAGGGCGTAAGTGCTCCACACGAAGCTTGCCATGGAGCCGAGGGCCACCAGCGTATCCATGTTGGGTGCGCCGTGGATGAGGCCCTTGAAGCCGTTGATGAAGAACTTCTGGTTGATGACCATGACGATGCCCGCCAGCAGCAGCTGGACGAGGCCCATGGCGACGTGGTTGCCGTCGAACCAGTGGGGCAGGGGCCAGCCCCACATCATGTGGCCCATGGAGAAGTACATCAGCACCAGCAGGAAGCCCAGCGAGGCGATGAGACGGCGCTTGAGCTTCGGCGTCTCGCGGTCGGCCAGTGCGTCGAGGTCGGCGCTGGTGTCAGCGGCCTTACTGGCGGAGGCGCTCTTCGGGCTTGCACCGTAGCCTGCCTCCTGCACAGCCGAGAGGATGGCGGCAGGGGAGGCTGTGCCTTCCACGCCCATGGAGTTTGTCAGAAGGCTCACCGAGCAGCTCGTGACGCCCGGCACCTTCTTCACGGCCTTTTCTACCCGGGCAGAGCAGGCCGCGCAGCTCATGCCCGTGACATTGTATTGTTCCATTGTGGATTCCTTTCCCTCTTATAGGATGCCCGGAACGGGGTCATTTCATGAGCCGGGGCAGCAGCTGCAGCAGTTCGTCCAGCTTCTGCGTCTCGCCGGCTTTCAAATCGTCGGCCACGCAGGTGCGGATATGCTGGCCCAGCAGCTCTTTGGAAAAGCCGTTCAGTGCAGCGTTCACCGCAGCCACCTGCACCAGAATATCGGCACAGTAGACGTCCTTGTCCAGCATCGCGCGGATGCCGCGCACCTGGCCCTCAATGCGGCTCAGCCGGTTGGCAAGGGCGCGGTACTCCTCAGGGGTACGGTCCTTGTGGCGGCAGCAAGAGGGGGCAGTGTCCTTTTCGGCAGGCTCAGCGGCGCAGCAGCAGGGCTTTTTTTCAGCATCGGTCATAGCAGATAACTCCTTTCCGGGTGTATCGGTGTGAAGAGGAAATGTACCCTGTGGGGGTAAACCTCCTGACACTCTGATTTTACCACTTGGGGGTATCTGTTTCAAGTGGGCAGGATGCACCGGCTGTGAAAACTTTGTGAAAATAAAAGCCCCGAATGCAGAAACGGGAGCCTCCCGGTGAAGGAAAGCTCCCGTTTCTGTTTAGGATAGGAAAGAGAATGTCATAAAATAGGGGAGAGGGTCACAGATTGGTGTAACCCATCAGATAGCGGTCCACCTCGGCGGCGCAGTCGCGGCCCTCCCGCAGGCCCCAGACCACGAGGCTCTGGCCCCGGCGCATATCGCCGCAGACAAAGACCTTGTCTACATTGGTGCGGAAGCCACGGTCGGCCACATTGCCCCGGGCGTTCCGCTCCACGCCGAACGCCTCGGCCACATAGGCCTCGCAGCCCACGAAACCGGCGGCGATAAAGGCCAGCTGGCAGTCGTAGGTGAACTCTTCGCCGGTGGGTACCATGCTGGTACGGCCGGTGTCGGGGTCACGCTGGGGCTTGAGATAGGAGATGACCGCGCCGGTCAGGTTGCCGGCGTCGTCCTTCAGAAACTCTTTGACGGTGGTCTGGTAGACGCGGGGGTCTTTGCCGAACTTGGCAAGGCACTCGGTCTGGCCGTAGTCCACCTTCAGCACCTTGGGCCACTCGGGCCAGGGGTTATTCGCGGCCCGTTCTTTCGGGGGCTGGGGCATCATTTCCAGTGCCACGAGGTCGGTGCAGCCCTGCCGCAGGGCGGTACCCTGACAGTCGTTGCCGGTGTCGCCGCCGCCGATGACGAGGACATTCCTGCCTGCCGCGTTGATGGCCCTGCCGTCGGCAAACTTGCTGTCCAGCAGACTCCTGGTCACGCTGGTGAGGTAGTCTACCGCGAGGTACACGCCCTTCGCGTCGCGGCCCGGGACGTTCAAATCGCGGGCTTTCTTGGCGCCGCAGCAGAGCACGATGGCGTCATAGCTGTTCAAAATCTCAGCGGCATCCACAGCCCCGCCCACATCCATGTTGGTGCGGAACTCGACGCCCTCAGCCTGCATAATTTTGATGCGGCGCTCGATGACGGATTTGTCCAGCTTCATGTTGGGGATGCCGTACATCAGCAGACCGCCCACACGGTCAGCACGCTCGAAGACGGTGACGGCATGACCCCGGATGTTGAGGTATTCGGCCACCGACAGGCCCGACGGGCCGCTGCCGATGACGGCCACGCTCTTGCCGGTGCGGGCCGGAGGCGGGGCGGCGTGGAGCCAGCCCTTGGCGTAGCCCGTCTCCACGATGGCGTGTTCATTTTCCCGGACTGTGACGCTGCTGCCGGTGACGTCGCCGCAGGTGCAGGCGGCCTCACACAGGGCAGGGCAGACCCGGCTCGTGAACTCCGGGAAACGGTTGGTGGTGCGCAGGCGGCGGAGTGCCAGCTCCCATTTGCCCTGATAGACCAAATCGTTCCACTCGGGGATGAGGTTGTTCAGCGGGCAGCCGGAGGCCATGCCGCCGATCATCATGCCCGCCTGGCAGAAGGGGACGCCGCAGTCCATGCAGCGGGCTGCCTGGGTCTGCTGCTCTTCCCGGGAGAGCCAGATGTGAAATTCGTTAAAGTTTTCAATGCGCTCCAGCGGCGGAACATCCGTGCTGGTCTTGCGCGTGTAATCCATAAAGCCAGTGAGTTTTGCCATGATGTTCCCCTCCTTACTTGTTCTTCTGCACGGCGTAGAATGCTTCGATCTGCGCCTGCTCGCCGTCGAGGCCGCGCTCTTCCATGGAGGCGATGACCCGCAGCATATGGTCGTAATCGTAGGGGAGGACTTTTTTGAACTTGGGCAGGAACTCGCTGAAATTGTCTAGGATCTCCTTGCCGCGGGGCGAGCCGGTCAGCTCAACGTGCTCACGGATGAGCTCTTTCAGGGTGGCGACGTCGTACTTGTGCTCCACCGGCTCGAGGCTGACGGTCTCCTTGTTCACCCGCTGGTAGAAGTCCCAGTTCTCATCCAGAACATAGGCGATGCCGCCGGTCATACCGGCTGCAAAGTTCTTGCCGGTCTGGCCCAGAACGACGACGGTGCCGCCGGTCATGTACTCGCAGCCGTGGTCGCCCACGCCCTCGACGACGGCCACAGCGCCCGAGTTGCGGACGCAGAAGCGCTCACCGGCCACACCGGAAACAAAGGCTTTGCCGCTGGTGGCACCGTAGAGCGCCACGTTGCCGATGATGATGTTCTCTTCGGGTTTGAAGGTGATGCCCTCGGGCGGGCGGACGACGAGCTTGCCGCCGGAGAGGCCCTTGCCCATGTAATCGTTGCAGTCGCCGGTCAGTTCCAGCGTCAGACCCTTGGGAATGAATGCGCCGAAGCTCTGGCCGCCTGCACCGGTGCAGTGGACGGTGTAGACGTCATCGGGCAGGTCGCTGCCGTACTTGCGGGTGATCTCGCTGCCGAAGATGGCACCAAAGGCGCGGTCGGTGTTGGAGACATCCAGCTTCACGCTCTGAGGGGTCTTGCTGCTGAGCTTAAATTTCTTCATCAGCACCTTCATGTCCAGAGTGTCTTCCAGATGGAAGTCGTAGGTGTCTTCCTTCTGGAAGTGGACATTGCTGTTGACGATGGCGGGGTTGTGCAGGATGCAGTCGAGGTCCATCTTGGACATCCGGCTGTCGGCAGGGGCAGACTTGACATGGAGCAGGTCGGTGCGGCCCACCAGCTCGTCGATGGTACGGATGCCCAGCTTTGCCATGTATTCGCGCAGCTCCTGCGCCACGAAGGTCAGGTAGTTGATGATATACTCGGGCTTGCCGCGGAAGTGCTTGCGCAGCTCGGGGTTCTGGGTGCAGATGCCCATGGGGCAGGTGTCGAGGTTGCAGACACGCATCATGACGCAGCCCATGGTCATCAGCAGAGAGGTGCCGAAGCCGAACTCCTCAGCGCCCAGCATACAGCTGATGGCCACATCGCGGCCGGAGAGCAGCTTGGAATCGCTCTCGATGCGCACACGGGTGCGCAGGCCGTTGAGGATAAGGGTCTGGTGGGTCTCGGCGATGCCAAGCTCCCAGGGCAGACCGGCATCTTTGATGGAGTTGCGGGGCGCTGCGCCCGTGCCGCCGTCGTAGCCGGAAACAAGGATGACCTGTGCGCCGCCCTTGGCGACACCGGCAGCGATGGTGCCGACGCCGGCCTCGCTGACCAGCTTGACGTTGATGTTGGCGTGGCGGTTGGCATTCTTGAGGTCGTAGATAAGCTCTGCAAGGTCTTCGATGGAGTAGATGTCGTGGTGCGGCGGGGGAGAGATGAGGCCGACACCGGTAGTGCTGTGACGGGTCTTGGCGATCCACGGGTACACTTTTGCGCCGGGCAGATTGCCGCCCTCGCCGGGCTTTGCGCCCTGTGCCAGTTTGATTTGGATCTCCTCTGCCGAGACAAGATACTTGCTGGTGACACCGAAGCGGGCGGAAGCCACCTGCTTTATCTTGGAATTGCTCTCGCTGTGGTAGCGCTCTTCGGGCTCACCGCCCTCGCCGGTGTTGCTCCGGCCGCCGAGGCGGTTCAGCGCGATGGCGATGGTCTCGTGGGCCTCGCTGCTCAGCGCGCCGTAGCTCATGGCAGCGGCCTTGAACCGCTTGACGATGGAGCTTACCGGCTCTACCTCGTCCAGCGGGATGCCGCCGTCGGGGGCATAGTTGAAGTCCAGCAGACTGCGCAGATGGACGCCGTTCCGGCCCATGTTGTCCACGGTGTGGGTGAACTGCTTGAAGGTGTCGTAGTCGCCGGTGAAGCAGGCTTTCTGGAACAGGTGGATGGTCTGGGGGTTGAAGAGGTGCTCTTCCTTGCCGCTGCGGAACTTGTGGGCGCCGCCGTCTTCCAGCTGCATGTTGATGTCAAGGCCCAGCGGGTCGAAGGCTGCGTTGTGCAGGGCCTCCACGTCAGCCTGAATGTCCTCGAGGCCGATGCCGCCCACACGGCTCACCGTGCCGGTGAAATACTTGTCGATGACATCCTTGGAGATGCCGACGGCCTCGAAGATCTGGCTGCTCTGGTAGCTCTGGATGGTGGAGATGCCCATCTTGGAGGCGATCTTCACGATGCCGCCCAGCACAGCCTTGTTGTAGTCGTCCACGGCGGCGTAATAATCTTTGTCCAGCAGGCCGTCGTCGATGAGCTGGCCGATGGTCTCATGGGCCAGATAGGGGTTGACGGCACAGGCACCGTAGCCCAGCAGAGCGGCAAAGTGATGCACTTCATGAGGCTCTGCGCTCTCGAGGATGAGAGCCAGTGCGGTGCTCTTCTTGGTGCGGATGAGGTACTGGGACACGGCAGAAACCGCCAGCAGGCTGGGGATGGCCACATGGTACTCGTCAATGTCCCGGTCGGACAGGATGATGATGTTCGCACCCTCTTTATAAGCGCGGTCTACCTCCAGAAAAACGCGGTCGATGGCCTTTTCGAGGCTGGTGTTCTTGTAGTAGTTGATGGAGACAGTGGAGACTTTGAAGCCCGGGACGTTCATGTACTTGATGCGGAGAAGGTCAGTGGACGTGAGGATGGGATTGTTGACCTTGAGCACCTTGCAGTTTTCGGGCTTGTCTTCCAGCAGGTTGCCGTGTGCGCCCACATAGACGCTGGTGGAGGTGACGATCTTCTCGCGGATGGCGTCGATGGGCGGGTTCGTGACCTGTGCAAAACGCTGCTTGAAATAATTGAAGAGCGGCGGGTGCTGGCCGCTGAGGACGGCAAGCGGGGTATCGGTACCCATTGCGCCGGAAGGCTCTGCGCCCTGACGTGCCATGGGCAGGATGAGGGTGCTGATGTCCTCATACTTGTAGCCGAACACCTTCTGCAGGCGTAGCAGGTCGTCGCCGGTGTAGCTGGGAATCTTGATGTTGGGGATCTTGAGGTCCTTCAGCTGGACGAGGTTGCGGTCTATCCACTCGCCGTACGGCTCACGGCTGGCGTAGTATTCCTTCAGCTTCTCGTCGTCCACGACTTCGCCCTTGACGGTGTCCACCAGCAGCATCTTGCCGGGGCGGAGACGGTCTTTGACCAGAATGTTCTCCGGCTCACAGGGCAGCACGCCCACCTCGGAAGAGAGGATCATCCTGCCGTCTTTGGTGATGTAGTAGCGGCTGGGGCGCAGACCGTTGCGGTCCAGCACAGCGCCCACCACGTCGCCATCGGAGAAGAGGATGGCGGCAGGGCCGTCCCAGGGCTCCAGCATGGTGGCGTAATACTGGTAGAAGTCCCGCTTTTTCTGGCTGATGTTCTTGTTGTTCTCCCAGGGTTCCGGGATGGTGATCATAACGGCCAGCGGCAGGTCCATGCCGTTCATCACCATGAACTCGAGGGCGTTGTCCAGCATGGCGGAGTCGGAGCCGGAGGTGTTGATGATGGGCAGGATCTTGTTCATGTCCTCCTTCATGATGGGGGAGGAGATGGTCTCTTCACGGGCCAGCATGGCGTCGGTGTTGCCCTTGATGGTGTTGATCTCGCCGTTGTGGAGGATGAAGCGGTTGGGGTGGGCGCGCATCCAGCTGGGGTTGGTGTTGGTGGAGAAGCGGCTGTGGACCATGCCGATGGCGGATTCATAGTCCTCGTCCTGCAGATCGAGGTAGAACTGGCGCAGGTCGTGGACGAGGAACATACCCTTGTACACGATGGTGCGGCTGGACAGGCTGGGGACATAGGTGCCGTTGCTGGCCTGCTCGAAGACCCGGCGGACGATGTAGAGCTTGCGGTCAAAGTCGATGCCCTTGCTCACCTTGGCGGGCTTTTTGATGAAGCACTGCCAGATGGCGGGCATACAGTCGCGGGCTTTCTGGCCCACGGCGTCGGGGTCTACAGGCACTTCGCGCCATGCCAGAAACTCGAGGCCCTCTTTGCGGGTGACAAGCTCAAAAAGCTTCATGGCCTGGGCGCGCAGGTGTTCGTTCTGGGGGAAGAAAAACATACCAACACCGTATTCGCGCTCGTTGCCAAGGCTGATGTTCAGCTCGTCGGCTACCTTGGCAAAGAAGCGGTGGCTGATCTGCAGCATGATGCCCACGCCGTCGCCGGTCTTGCCCTCGGCGTCCTTGCCGGCGCGGTGCTCAAGGCGCTCCACGATGGACAGCGCGTCGCTGACGGTCTGGTGGCTCTTGCGGCCCTTGATGTCCACGACGGCACCGATGCCGCAGGCGTCGTGCTCGAACTGGGGGTCATAAAGGCCCAGAGGCCCTTTTTGCTCCGTGAAATTTTCCATAGACTTTCCCATCCTTTTTTCGATTTTCCGGAGAATATCCTGGCAGTGCTGCGGCACATTCCGCAGAGTCCCTCTTAATGCCGGTAAAAAGAAAAGGCGTCCCAGATGGGTCGGCGAAGACTCATCTGGAACGCCCTTGTTCCGGATAACAAGAATATTATACAAAGGTGCTGAAAAAGATTCAAGTGACAGCTGCACCAAATGTGGGTACACGGCGACGGTTCTTCTTGTGAAAAACAGACACGCAGAGTAGGAAATAGTATGCCTTTTCCGGCTCAGTGCCGGCCCAGACAGGCGGCAAGATCGTCCTCCGGCGTGGTGATGGGCCGGAGGTCATACTTCTCCTGCAAAACAGCGGCCACCCCGGGGGAGAGGAAGGCGGGCAGGGTGGGGCCGAGACGGATGCCCCGGATGCCCAGCGCCAGCAGGGCCATCAGCACACAGACCGCCTTCTGCTCGAACCAGCAGAGGATGATGGAGAGGGGCAGCTCGTTGACCGAGCAGTCAAAAGCTTCGGCCAGACCCAGTGCGATCCGGATGGCACTGTAGGCGTCGTTGCACTGGCCCACATCGAGGATGCGGGGCAGACCCGCCACCGTGCCCAGCGGCAGGTCGTTGAGGCGGAACTTGCCGCAGGCCAGTGTCAGGATGACGGTGTCGGGCGGGGTCAGCTTGGCGAAATCCGTGTAGTACCGGCGGGAGGGGCGAGTGCCGTCGCAGCCGCCGATGAGGAAAAAGTGCCGGATGGCACCCTCGTGGACGGCTTGGACGATCTCCTCCGCATGGCTCAGTACGGCATGGTGGGCAAAGCCGGTGGTGACCACACTGCCGCCGTTCATGCCCGGGATGAGGGTGTCCTCCGGGTAGCCGCCCAGCTCAAGCGCCTTGGCGATGACCGGCGAAAAATCCCGGTCCTCTCCGATGTGGGTGACGCCGGGATAGGAGACGACAGAGGTGGTGAATACCCGGTCGGCATAGCTGGGCCGGAGGGGCATGATGCAGTTGGTGGTGAAGAGCACCGGCGCAGGGATGTCCTCAAACTCCCGCTGCTGGTTCTGCCATGCGGTGCCAAAATTGCCTTTCAGGTGAGGAAAGCGCTTTTTCAGTTCCGGGTAGCCGTGGGCAGGCAGCATCTCGGAGTGGGTGTAGACATTGATGCCCTTGCCTTCGGTCTGCTCCAACAGGCACTTGGCGTCGTAGAGGTCGTGGCCGGAGATGACGATGAAAGGCCCTTTCTCGATGGTCAGGGGCACCTCCACCGGCTCCGGGTCGCCAAACGCGCCGGTGTTGGCCTTGTCCAGCTCAGCCATGACCCGGTAGGCCATCCGCCCGGTGTCCTCCACCAGCTGGAAGAGCTTGTCCTTGTCCCGCTCCTGTGCGATGGCCCGCAGCGCCGTGCAGAAAAACAGGTCGATCTCGCCATCGGTATAGCCCAGCACCCGCGCGTGGTAGGAGTAAGCCGCCATGCCGCGCAGCCCAAAGAGGACAAAGGAGCACAGGCTCTTCCGGTCGGGGTCCGGCTCCTGCCACAGCTTCTGCATATCGTAGTCCGACACTGGTGCAGGTGCAGGGCTGGCCGAGGCAAAGGCTTCCTGCTTGGCCTTCCAGACCTTATCGGTCAGCTGCGCCACCGTCTGGGGGTCGAAATCAACATTGGTGATGGTGGTGAACAATCCTTCCGTCAGCAGGAGTGCCTGCGGGGGCTGGATGGGTCTGCCGATGTCCAGCAGCAGGGTGGCAAAGCCGATGAGTGCCCCGGTGAGCTTGTCCTGCGCGTCGGCTGTCTCGGCTGATTTGCCGCAGACACCCGCTTTTCCGGTGCAGGCCGTGCAGTTTGCCGCCTGCTCACATTGATAACAGAACATCATTTCGTCCATGCAAAAACCTCTTTTCGTTTGATGAAAGGAGTATGAGCGGGACAGCAGACAGTTATGCAGACAGGCGGGCAAAACAAAAGGGCCGCACCCTCGCGGATGCGGCCCTTGTAGATCAGGAAAAGCTTAGTAGGTGATGCCCTGAGCCATCATGGCGGTAGCGACCTTCAGGAAGCCGGCGCAGTTTGCACCGACCATCAGGTTGCCCTCGGAGCCAGCGGCCACGGATGCATCGTAGGAAGCGTGGAAGATGCCCTCCATGATGCCCTTCAGCTTTGCATCGACCTCTTCGAAGCTCCAGCTCAGACGCTCGGAGTTCTGGCTCATCTCCAGACCGGAGGTGGCCACACCGCCGGCGTTGGAAGCCTTTGCGGGTCCGTACAGGATGCCGTTGGACAGGTAGACCTCGATGGCCTCGGGAGTGCTGGGCATGTTAGCACCTTCGCAGACCACGGTGCAGCCGCCCTTCACCAGAGCCTCTGCGGACTCCTTGTTGATCTCGTTCTGGGTAGCGCAGGGCAGGGCGATGTCGCAGGGGACAGTCCAGACCTTGGTGCAGTCAGCAACGTAGGTCGCATCCTTGTGGGTCTCAGCATATTCCTTGATACGGCCGCGGCGGACTTCCTTCAGATCCTTGACGTAGGCCAGGTCGATGCCGTTGGGGTCGTAGACATAGCCGTTGGAGTCGGACATGGTGACGACCTTGGCACCCAGCTGGGTGGCCTTCTCGCAGGCGTAGATAGCGACATTGCCGGAGCCGGAGATGACTACGGTCTTGCCCTCGAAGCTGTCGTTGCGCATGCACTTCAGAGCCTCAGCGGTGAAGTAGCACAGGCCGTAGCCGGTAGCCTCGGTACGGG
>OODU01002142.1_pt1 | contig 17503 bp, 13 predicted proteins | sample 1671171 | NCBI WGS metagenome assembly OODU01 (sample SAMN06348129, study PRJEB24527) | human gut metagenome | biome: human gut; feature: ankylosing spondylitis patient; material: feces | host: Homo sapiens | place: China | collected 2015-10
TTTTTTTCAAGCAGAAGACGGCATACGAGATTCAAGTGTGACTGGAGTTCAGACGTGTGCTCTTCCGATCTCTGAAAGCGGATGAAACGGTCTTTTTCATGGATCTTATCGTTCTTCTGAATCCGCTCGTAGGACTTTCCTTTTCCCTTTAACAGCCAGGTACCAATCACGGCCCATTCAATCGTTAAAATACAGAGTATATACTTTGTGAACATGTGCTTTCCTCCTTCACTCCATTATTCTATTTTGACTCGTAAAGAACTACACTTCCCTGTGCCAGGCTCTTTTTCACGTCGATCACTCTCTGGTTCGCGCTGCCTTTCCAGTGCAGGGTCACATCTTTTTCCGCTTCAACGAACGGGCCGTCGACGAGAACATCCACGTATTTTAAGAACGGGAGGTCTTTAATGTCTTCCCAGAGAAATCCTGTATACAGCCAGATGGTCTTTTCCGGGAATTTTTTGTGGATCTCCTCGCTGAGATTTCCTGTCTCCTTCCGGTTCTGCCAGTGGAGCGGGTCACCGCCGGAAAAGGTCACCCCGGAGATCCAGGCTGGGGAAAGTGCCTCAAAAAGCTCCTCTTTCGCTGCCTCATCGAACGGAAGTCCGCCCTTCACATCCCATGTCACCGGATTCTGGCAGCCCGGACAAGCATGGCTGCAGCCTGCCAGCCATAAGACTGTGCGCAGGCCATCACCGTTTAACATGTCCTCTTTTGTTATGTTGTGGTATCGCATTTTCTTTATCCTTTATCTGTATTCTTCAGTGTTCATATTCTTGTTTTTATTGGCATAAAAACAAGAATCTCTCGGAAGTCCGCCCTATACGTCTTTAGGCAGAAAAATGCTTATGCAAGCAAGCTTGCAACACATTTTTATGAGTTCTGTCTCGCTCGTTTGCAGTGCTCATATTCTTGTTTTCATTTACATGAAAACAAGAATCTCTCGGGCGTTCGCCCTATACGGATTCAGGCAGAAAAATGCTTATGCAAGCAAGCTTGCAACACATTTTTCTGCCTGAATCCGTGCACTGCAAACTGGTTTTATCACATGCTCTTTCTCTCAGCGATCTCGGCCATCTTCGCGTCATTTAATCTTGTATCGCCTTTCACACGGGAATAGCTCAGATATCCATTCATCCGGTCGATCTTCGTGAGGTTTTTGCTTCCGCAGACCGGGCACACATCCATATTCAGTTCCTCGTGACCGCAGTCATCGCAGTAAGACAGGGACAGGTTTACTCCCTCGTAGAATCCCATCTTCATGGCGCGGCGGACCAGGGAGCGGATCGCCTCTTTGTTGTAGTCGATCGGGTACTTCACATACTGGATCTTTCCGCCGTTGGAGAGCTCCCAGAACCGGTGTTCCAGATTCTGCTTCTGGATTGGAGTGATGTCCTCAGTCACATGGCAGTGGAAGCCGTTGCTGACGTACTCGCGGTCAGAGACATTCTCAATGATTCCGTACTTCTTCCTGAACTGCTTTACCTGCAGACCGCAGAGATTCTCCGCCGGTGTGGCGTAGATCGCATAGAGGTTTCCGTCCTCATGCTTAAACTGCTCCACCTTCTCGTTGATATGCTTTAACACCTCGATGGCAAAGGCGCCGTCCTCCACCAGGGATTTTCCGTTATAAAGTCTCTGGAGCTCGTTGAACGCCGTGATTCCAAAGGACGCCGTCGCGGTCTTTAAGAGCGGCTTGATCTTATCGTGAAGCCCCAAATGTCCGCCGTAGAATCCGCCCTCGCAGTAGGCAAGCGGGTTCGTGGAGGCACGCATCTCGCCGAGGTACGCGTAGGTACGGATATGGATCTTACGGATCAGCTCCAGGTAGTAGTCGAGGACCACATAGAAATCCCTGCTCTCCTGTCTCGCCTTCGCGAGGATCATCGGAAGATGCAGGCTCACAACGCCGATATTGAAGCGGCCAACAAACACCGGAACGTCATTCTCGTCCGCCGGTTCCATGCCGCCTCTCTCATACCACGGGGAAAGAAAGGCGCGGCATCCCATGGGGCTTATGATCTTTCCATACTTTTTATACATGCTGGCGATATATCCCTCACCGCTCAATGACAGCCAGTCCGGATACATCGTCTTTGAGGAACACTCGATTCCTGCCTCGAAGACGTCCTCCAGCTCTTTTCCCGATCCGTGGAGGTTCTCATCATATAAAAATACAAGCTTCGGGAACAGTACCGGCTTCTTGTGGCCTTCTTTTCCCTGACCTTTCTTTCTGACGTTCAGCATCGTGATAGTGGCCATCTTCGCGAAGCGGCTTGTTCCGGTTCCCGCTGTCATGGTGATAAACGGGTAGTCACCGCGGCTGGAGGAAACAGAGTTAAACTTGTACTCCCATCCCTGGAATCCCTGTTCCATCTCGCGCTGAACGTCGTTCCATGCCACTTCTTTTGCCTTCTCCTCATCGAGGCCAAGGTCAATATACTTTGTGATATACTTTCCGTAAGATTTCTCCGCGTAAGGCGCCAGGATATTCTCCACGTTCGGCACCGTAAAACCGCCATACTGCTGGCTTGCGGCACTCAGGACAATATCGCCGATAACGTCAAAGGCCACATCCAGGGTCTTCGGCTCGTTGTACCAGATATTTCCCATCTCAAATCCGCCGCTTAAGACCTCATTGACATCAAAGAGGCAGCAGTTCATCGTATCACGGCGCGCGGACATGTCGTGGATATAGATATAGCCGTCGCGGCATGCCTGAAGTTCTTCAACGGTCATAAAGAACTTCTGGTATAAGGATTTATTTAACTCGTTGAAGATCAGGCTCCGCTTCGTGGAGACCAGGGCGCTGTCGGTGTTGCTGTTTTCCTTGTCGCCAATATACATGATGGACTGGCTCTTTTTGTAGACCTCGTCCAACATCTGGACGAAATCCTGCTTGTAGTTGCGGTAATCGCGGTAACTCTTTGCGACCACCGGATTGACGCGCTCCAGGGCGCCCTCGACGATATTGTGCATCTGGGCGATCGGCACCTCTGACTGGTCCAGTTCCTCCGCCTTCTCCTCCACGAACTCACAGATAAATTTGCTCTCAGCCTTTGAGAAGATTATCATCGCACGGTTTGCGGACTTGTTCACCGCCGCCAGGACTTTCTGGACATTGAATTCTTCTTTTGTCCCGTCTTTCTTGATCACTTTGATCTCACTGCATTTCATGATATGGAATCCTCCTCATCGGTTTCGCTGTTGTCTTTGCTTTCTATTTCTTTCTCTATCTCTGTATCGCTTATGATTGCGCCACTTTCATTCTCTTCTGTTTTTTCCATTCCAGTTTCCGAATCTACCGGTTCTTCTGCCGTCCCCGCATCCTTTTCCGGCTCATCGATCAGATGACCTTCCTCGTCGATTTTAAGGTTCAGCTCCTCCTCGACCTCGCTCCGGATTTCCTCCCGCTGCTCCACATTCATCTCCGGGAGCTGTTCCGTAGATCCGACTCCGAAGCGGCGCAGAAATTCCTCCGTCGTGGCAAAAAGTGCCGGTCTTCCAGGCGCATCGAGACGGCCCGCCTCATACACCAGGTCATACTCCACAAGGCGGTTCACCGCGTGATCCGACTTTACTCCCCGGATCTTCTCGATATCTGCCTTCGTCACCGGCTGCTTGTAGGCGATGATCGCCAGCGTCTCCATCACCACGTCCGACAGCACCTGCTTCTTTGGTGTCGCCGCCACGCGGATCAGATGTTCATAATAGTCGGTGCGGCTGCACATCTGGTAGCTGTCATCGAGACGCACGATCTGCATGCCCGCCTTTCTCTTGTCATATTTCTCCTTCAGGCGCTCCACGGCCTGGATGGCCGTCTCCTCATCCGATTCCAACGCTGCCGCAAGCTGGCGGATCTCCACAGACTGCCCCATGGTAAACAGCACGGACTCCACAACGGACTCCTGCTTTTTCAGATTTTCCACTCTCATTCATTTTCCTCCACAGTGGTATTCTCCTACTCATACTGGTAACGGAACTGTCCGATTTTTTACAGTCCCGCGCAGTAAATGCGCAAACCTACTGAGCAGTTGTGACATCGATAGCAATATCCTCTTCTTCGCCTTCCGGCTCAAGAGATTCTATGCACATGTCGTCAAAGAGATGTTCCTGGGTCAGATGGATCTTCCCCACCTTCATGAGCTCTAAAAGTGCCAGGAACGTCACGACGACCTCTGTCTTGTCGTTCTGCTTTTCCAGCATCTGCCGGAAGCTGAATTTCCGGTGCTTTCTGGCATATCCCAGAACAGAGGTGATCTTGTCCTCCAGACTCACCGGATCTTTTTTAATGGTTCCGAAGGTGCTGCGGACCGGGTCGATCTTATCCTGCTGCCGCTTCATCACCGACTCGAAGATCTTCTGAAGCTTCGTGAGCGTCACTCCGTCCAGGAGCTTATCGAGATCCACCGGCTCTGCATATTCCTTGACCTCCGGCGGGATCGTCGGATCCTTGTAGAACACCCGGTCCGCCCCGGACTCCATGTCCTTAAGTTCCTCCGACATCAGCCGGTATTTCTTATATTCCAGGAGACGCATCACAAGTTCTGCTCTCGGATCTTCCTCCTCGCCCTCCTCATTCACTTCTTTCGGCAGCAGCATCCGCGCCTTGATGTCGAGAAGCGTCGCCGCCATCACAAGGAATTCGCTGACCACATCCAGATTTTCCTCATCCATCTGCCGCACGTACTCCATATACTGGTCCGTGATCTCGGCGATCGGGATATCGTAGATATTCACTTTGTTTTTTTCAATCAGATGGAGAAGAAGATCCAGCGGACCTTCAAACTTTTCCAGTTTGTACGATAATTCCATATGCACCTCAAGTATGTTTTCACAGTCTTCCATTCAGAAAGCCCATGTCCAACAATTCGATATATAACCGCAAAAAAGAATGTGCGTATGCACACTCTTCATCACGCCGTTCACATTTTGTCCCTACTGCTGCGTATCAGCCCCGCAGAGCCTCACAACAACCACCTGTGGTTTATCATTCAGCCTGATATTGATCGAGTGGGTCCCAAGTCCCCGCCCGACGATCATCCGGCTCTTTTCTCTTCCTTTTCCCGGAAGTTCAAAATATCCCGCACAGCGCGGATAAAAGAACTGGTACTGGGGTGTCATGACTCCGCCCACAAGCGGAAGCCGGATGGTTCCGCCATGAAAATGTCCGGAAAGTGTGAGATCCGCTCCCCACGCCGCATACTCCTCAAAAAACAGCGGAGAATGGGCCAGAAGAAGACAGAACTTTTCAGGGTCCGGCTCTCCCAGGGTCTCCTTCAAAAGACCCTCAGGGATCTCTCCCGACCGCGGCCGATAGGCGCTCTTTGGAAGATCCAGTCCATAGATCCTGATATCGCTGTCGAGATCCGCCGCCTCGTTGGAGAGATAACGGATCCCTGCATTTTCCAGGGCTGTCCGATAATTCTCATAAGTCTCACCGTAAATCTCAGATTTCCATAGCATCCGGCTCTCATGATTTCCATTTCCGCAGTATACCGGGAACTCCTTCGCAAGCTCTGTCAGAAGCGCCAGCGGGATCCTGACATCAGAATTTCCCCTCTTTGCAACCATTCCGTCCCCGCCAAAAAGTACGGCATCCGGTTTCACCTTCCGCACGGTCTCAAGCAGACGGCTGTTCTCTTCCCCAAATTCTTTATTGTGGAGATCAGTCAGGAAGACGATGGTCTTTCCCTGTCCGTGGATCTTCTCCGAGGCGATCCGGTACTTTTCCGTTACAAGGCAGTCCCTCTCATACCGGGAACGTGCCAGGCAGCCGGCCCCAAAAGCCATGACACTGGCTGCCAGAAACACTGCTGTTCCCAAATCGGATTACTCCTCCTCAAATACGCGGATCCCGCGCTCAACAACGCCTGCGAATGCCTGTGCATAGCTCTTGTACTCCGGATGCTTTGCGATGATCTTATCCATAACTTCCTTCATCTCTCCGCTGATGATGACGGTGCATCCTGCTGCCTTCTTATTTGTGGAACGGTTCTCGTACACGTCCTGCATTACTTTTACTCTTTCTTTCATGATCAATACTCCTTTTTATTTTTACTGTACCCATGCGCCGTCTGCGCCGACTACATACTTGTTATCGATCGTGGTATTTTTCGCGATCTTTCCCTCCGCGTCGAGATAGAACCACTTACCGGAATCCTGTCTCCATGCGCTCTTTACCATCTTTCCGTTTGTCTCAAAATAGTGCCACTCGGTGCCGAACATCTTCCATCCGGTTACCATCTTTCCGTCCGTATCAAAACCGAAATCAGCGGCATCGATCGTGTAGATCGTTCCTACTGCCTTTGTTCCGTCGGCAAACTCGTATCTCCAGCTGCCGTTATCCTGTACCCAGTGTCCGGCAGTTGTCTGCTTTCCTGCGGATGTGCTTCCGGACTTCTCTGTATTGACATACTGATAGCCATAGTCCAGCATCTTCTTTGTATCCTCATAGTGGGTGCTCTTGGATTTTAAGATCACCGCAACCATACGGACGCCGTTTTTCTCCACGCAGGTCACAAGAGTATTTCCTGCCTTGGAAGTATATCCCGTCTTTCCGCCGACGATTCCCGCATAATATCTGGAATCGTTCGGGTAGAGCATCTTGTGGCCCGGAGTGATGGTTCTTGCCGCAGCTGCCTTTGTCGCCGGGAACTTGTAGCTCAGTGTGGAGTCGATCTCGCAGAGCGTCTTATTTGCGAAGGCCGCAGCTGCGATCTTCGCCATATCGCGGCATGTAGTATACTGCTGATCGGAGTTTAAGCCGTTTGGATTCACGAAATGTGTGTTCGTACAGCCGAGCTCCGCCGCTCTCGCGTTCATGAGCTCCGCGAAGGCGGAAATACTGCCGGAGACATGCTCCGCGAGTCCGTTTGCGACCTCATTGGCAGATTTTAAAAGCAGGGCATAGAGGCTGTCCTTCACGGAGACCTGGTCGCCCTCCACGAGTCCGATCTTCACAGCTCCGGACTCCAGGTTTGTGACTGCTGTCTTTGAGAATGTCACCTTGTCGTCCAGGTTTGCTTTTTCCAGCACGAGAAGCGCTGTCATAAGCTTTGTGGTGCTGGCTGGAGCAAGCTTCTCATCGGCATTCTTCTCGAAGAGAACTCTTCCGTTCGTCACATCGTAGAGGATTCCGGCCTCCGCGGAGATCGTCGGCTTTGCGATGGCATCCGCTGCCGCTTTTGCCTCTGCGCTCACCTGGCTCTGACCGGCTGTGTTTGTTGTATTATTTGATGTATTGGGCTTGCTGTCCTCATATCCCGGACCGCCCTCGTTTCCAGCCTGGGGATTCTGGGTCGTGTTTGTCGTCTGTTTGTTCTGGCTGGTGGCCTGTTTATCGCTGTCCCGGATGATCGTAGCCGCCTGCACCGGCTGTGCCGCAAAAATGGCACATGCAAGTGCGACCGGGATAAATCTGTTCATTTTTCTCATTTTTCTTTCCTCATTTTCTTTCTCTATGCTACCATAGATCCACCGAAAAAGCTTTGCAATTTTCTGTCGATTTTCTTATGTCGCTTCAAGCATTCCCGTCTACGTCTCGCGCTGACAGGAACCGTATGTCCGTCTGATACGGGCATATCGCTTATATATCTTCGTCCAGCATACGAATGAGGTCTTCTCTCGTGATACTGCTGAGCGCTCCTGTTCCTTCCGTCACCACGGTATCCGCCAGATCCCGCTTCATCTCCTGAAGCTTCAGGATATTCTCCTCGATGGTGTGCTTCGTGATGAGTTTGAATACGGAGACCTGGTTCTCCTGTCCGATCCTGTGGGCGCGGTCTGTGGCCTGGTTCTGTGCCGCCACGTTCCACCACGGATCGTAGTGGATCACCACATCCGCCGCAGTGAGATTTAATCCGGTTCCGCCGGCCTTCAGTGAGATTAAGAACACCATCACATCGTCCTTCTGGAACGAAGACGCCATCTGCACGCGGTCCCGCTTCGGCGTGGAGCCGGTGAGCAGGTAGAACGGGATCTTCTCCTTCTTTAATCGCTTCGCGATGATCTCAAGCATCGATGTAAACTGGGAGAACAGGAGGATCTTATGTCCCGCAGATGTTCCGTTTAAAAGAAGCTCCATACAGGTATCGAGCTTCGCGGATCCACCTTTGTAGCCGTCAAAGCATAGAGACGGCTCGCAGCAGATCTGGCGCAGACGCATGAGCTCCGCGAGGATCTGCATCCGCTCTTTTCCGTAATCTCCGTCAGTTCCCTCCATGAGCTGTTCCTTTAAGGAAGCTGCCGCCGCCGTGTAGAGGTCTTTCTGCTCGCCCTCCATGTTGGAGTAGAGAACCGTCTCTAATTTATCCGGAAGTTCCTTTAAGACATCTTTCTTTAAACGCCTCAAAATAAACGGTCCCGTAAGCTTTTTTAACTGAACCAGGGCATTTGGATCCTGGTCCCTCACGATCGGCATCTCAAACGCACGCTTAAACTTCTGTGACGTGAATAAAAATCCCGGCATCAGGAAGTCAAAGATACTCCAGAGTTCCCCAAGATGGTTCTCAATGGGTGTTCCTGTCAGGGCAAATCTCGTCTTTGCCGGAACAGCCTTCACGGATTTCGCTGCCTGTGTGGAGGAATTCTTGATGTACTGGGCCTCGTCAATGATCTCGAAGCGGAATTCCTTTTCATGGTACCAGAGAATATCGCGCTTTAAGAGGTCGTAGGACGTAATGATCACATCCGGGCGCTCCTTCTCATAAGCTGCGAACATCTCCTCGCGCTCTGCCTGGTTCCCCGCCGCCGTCATGATCTTAAGCTCCGGGGCGAACTGGGCAAACTCGTTCTCCCAGTTGTATACCAGGGATGCCGGACACACCACGAGAGACGTGCCGCCGTTCTCTGCCTTTTCATCCAGCAAAAGGGCGATGACCTGGATCGTCTTTCCCAGACCCATCTCGTCCGCAAGGATTCCGCCGAAGCCGTAGGCATCCAGGCTCTTTAACCACCGGTAGCCCACCTTCTGGTAGCTTCGAAGCGTCGATGCAAGGCGTTTCGGTATCTCATAATCGCTGTCCTCCACGTCCTTCATGCCACGGACCACAGCCTTGAACAGCTGGTCGCGGTACACGCTGACGCTCTTATCCTCTTTTAACGCCGCGTCCAGGAACATAGCGCGGTATGCAGGGAGCTTTATCGTGTCGGAACCCACAAGTTCCTTCGCGACACCGAGCTGTTCCGCGATCTTTGCGACCGTGAGAAGTCCGCCATCCCCCAGAGTCAGGAAATCGCCGTTCTTCATCCGGTAAAAGCTCTTTTTCTTTCCGTAAGCCGCCAGCACCGCAGCGAGTTCTTCCCGCGGAAGCGCCCCAGTGTCTACCTCAAGTTCCAGCCATCTTCCCAGCGTCCGTACCTGGACCGATGTGCTCACCGGCGGCAGGACGCGGATCTTCTTGAAGGACTCGGACACGAACACATCCCCGGTATCCATGAATTTCTTCATGCCCTCGGAGATCAGACGATATACCGCCTCATCGTCATTCTTGATCACGAGGTTTCCGGATCCGTCTTCCGTATACTTAAAGTAGGTGGTGATCAGCTGGCTCACCTTGAATTCTCCCGGGACATCCCGGCAGATCTCTTTCGGGACATTCTCGTCCGCCAGCGGGTGAAAGGAGAAATCGCCGTAGGCGAGCTCTGGACGCAGGGTGACGGTTCCAGCGGCATCGCTGTCAAAATAGAAGGAGGCCTTCAATTCCTTCGGGCGGTAGCTCTCGAGATCCACGCCCTCGGAGCGGATCAGTCCGAAAGACTCCAGCTTTCTCAAAACTCTCTCATAAAAGAGCGGCATGTCCCGGTCATTGACGGAGACTTCATTCTCCGCGTCAAGCCCCATGACCATGTATTCCATGAATACGGTCAGGCACTCCGTGTAGTCCGGATCGCAGCGGCAGATCGATTCCTGATCCGCGATAAATAAGGACTTTTCACCGGAAAAGGCCATAATGTCCTTATCAACAGTAACCTTGATCCCGTCCCGTCCCTCTTCCTTTACAACGGCGGTAAATGTAGGATTTTCCCGTTTTACCGTCAACATCCTCTTTTTCTTCCGGTAATCCTCACACTCGATGGTCTGACCGTCCATGATGGCAAAGAACCGCTCTCTTCCGGCTCTTCCGAGGATCAGCTCCTTCAACGCCGGTTCAGCCTCCATGGAGAATCTTCCGCTTCCGCGGTACTGTTCCCTGAAAAAACCGACGCGCTCCATGATGAGAAGCGCCAACGCCCGACTTTTCTCATCAAATGCCTGGAGGCTGTGATGGAACGCAAGGCCTTTTCCGTACTGGACAAGACTCATATTTTCCATGGCCTTCGCGAAGGCTGTCAGATCCTTCACCGGGTACTGTTTTTCACGGCCCACCGTGAAGCGGACCCGCACCTGGTCTCTTGAGATCGCGACAATGGGGATCAGACGGTAATGTCCCTCCTCGGAGGCACCCATGATCCGGCTCACCTCACGGTTCGTATACTCCCGGACCATAAACCGGACTTTCTGGGATGTGGAGACCGGATGTTTCGACTCTCTGTTCTCTCTCTGGAGCCATCCCGCAAGCAGGGCATGGGCATGCGGGCACATGGGGATCCCGTCGGGTCCCTGTGTGCAGGATACTCCGCAAAAGCCGAGATTTCTTCCCGTCTTACTGATATGCGAACAAGAGTAGTCAAAATTCTGACTACCCTTGCGCAGGATACGGACACGGTATTCATCTTCCCCGTCCATGACGGTTCCCCTGATCTCTGTCTCGCCTTTCCAGAAGGCTTCGGCAGTAAGTTCCGTTACTTCCATATCATTCCGTCCCCCCGGTTTGTTTTATTGCTTTCCAGCCCTGAAACGGATCGTTCCGCACTACGTGCTCCCACGATCCTAGCTTCATTCGCAATCCAGCCTGTCGGCTTACTTGCTCATGAAGTTTGGCCCGTCATATGTCTATGCATCTGTGCAGGCAAGCCTGCCCATCTGCATAGCCGCGGTTTGTTTTATTGCTTTCCAGCCCTGAAACGGATCGTTCCGCACTTCGTGCTCCCACGATCCTAACTTCATTCGCAATCCAGCCTGTCGGCTTACTTGCTCATGAAGTTTTGCCTGTCATATGTCTATGCATCTGTGCAGGCAAGCCTGCCCATCTGCATAGCCGCATGACAGGCTGTTTCATCACATCCGTTCCGGTGCGCTGAATCCCAGAACATTAATGCATGTCATTAACACATCACGTGTTAATGTGACAAGGCTGATGTAACCTGCCTGTTTCTTCTTGTCTTCCTCAGCGATGATCTTCGTCTCGTGATAGAAGTGATTTAACGCATTTGAGAGTTCATAAATGTAAGCGCAGATCTTATGCGGCGCAAGCTCCTCGAAGCAGGTGAGCATCACATCGCTGTACCGGGAGAGGGCGAGCATCAAGGTCTTCTCCGGCTCTGCGGACGGTGGAAGAACATCGCCATTCTCTGTATTTTCACAGGTGTCGCTGTATTTCTTTAAGATGGAGTTGATCCTCGCGATCGTGTAGAGAACATACGGACCTGTATTTCCCTCGAAGGAAGTAAATCTGTCGATATCGAAGACATAGTCCTTTGTGGCCTGGTTAGAGAGATCGCCGTATTTTAAGGCAGCGAGACCTACGATCTCAGCCGTTTTTTTCGCCTCATCTTCAGAAACGGTACGGTTCTCCATGATACGGTTGTAAGCCGCCTCATCGATATCCGCGATCAGGTTCTCAAGACGCATAACGCCGCCTTCTCTCGTCTTAAACGGTTTTCCGTCCTTTCCGTTCATGGTACCGAACCCGACAAAATCCATCTTCCGGTCTGCCGGAACGATCCCTGCCTTCTTTGCGACACGGAAGACCTGTGTAAAGTGGAGTTCCTGACGCTTGTCCACTACGTAGATATAGTGATCCGGCTTGAAATCTTCTTCTCTCTCAACGATGGTCGCAAGGTCGGAAGTCGCGTAGAGGGCCGCGCCATCGGATTTTCTTACGATACACGGCGGAAACTCCTTGGTATCGGTCGGCTCGGCGATATCAACAACGAGAGCACCCTGGCTCTCATATGCAAGTCCTTTATCCTGGAGGTCCTTGATCAGGCCCGGGATATACGGCTGCGCGTCGCTCTCACCTTTCCACAGGTCGAAATCCACGTCAAGGTTTGCGTAGTTTCTCTTTAAATCTTTTAAGGAAACATTCATGATATGCTTCCAGATCGCACGGTACGGCGCGTATCCGCTCTGAAGCTTGAAGGTCGCCTCCTGGGCGCGCTCCTTGAATGCCTCGTCAACCTTGGATTTTCCGCTAGCTGCCGGGTAGATCTCCTCAAGCTCAGAGATCGTAAACGGCGCTTCCTCCGGATACTCTCCGGTAAAGTTCTCGTCAAAGTACGGAAGTTCCGGCTTTCTGTCCTTTAATTCCTCGATGATAAGGCCCATCTGGAGTCCCCAGTCACCGAGATGAACGTCTCCGATGACCTTGTGGCCCACAAATCGTCCCATACGCTTTAACGCCTCACCGATCACCGCGGAACGGAGATGTCCGACGTGGAGCGGCTTTGCGACGTTTGCTCCGCCGTAGTCGATAACGATCGTCTCCGGCTTCTCGACCTCATCCATTCCGAGCTTCTTTGCACCCTTCATTCCGTTCATGTAGCCGGAAAGGAAAGCCGGGTCTAATTTCAAGTTGATGAATCCCGGCATAACGGCATTCACTTCTTCAAATACTTCGCTGTCTTTTAACTGTTCTACTACACCGTTCGCGATATCGATCGGTTTCTTTTTATATGTCTTTGCGGCTGCCATCGCGCCGTTGCACTGGTATTCGCAGAGATCCGGGCGGTTGGACAGAGTCACTTTTGCAAAGTTCTCATCGTAACCGTTCGCCGCAAAAGCTTTTTTCATCTCATCCGTGATGATATCCAGAATTTTTTTCATCTGATTTTCTCCTTTTTTAGCGTGCCAGTCTGCATCATTTTCCCGCGCCATACCAAAAACATGGCAATTGCAGACACAGACTTATACAGTAACTATCATTATACCGTATCGCGGTAGAAAAATCCATAGTTCTGTTGATATTTTTGTTATCGCTCACGCATGACATACAGGAGCTGTTTTCGGTTATGGTCTGAACACGTCATGGGCAGGCATATTGGGGAGGAACAGCGAACTGCCAGGTTTCAATGAAAGACCTGGCAGTTGAAAATATCATCTTATCTTTTACGCTTCCCCGATCACGCTCGTCGCGAAATTCACCGAAGCCATAGCGTCCTTACAATAGGCATCCGCCCCGATGGCATCTGCATACTCCTGTGTCAGGACTGCACCGCCAACCATGACCTTCACCCATGGTGCATCCTTCCGGAGCGCCTTGATGGTGTCCTCCATTGCCGGAACCGTTGTCGTCATGAGGGCACTGAGTCCCACCACCGGCACGTGCTCCTTCACCGCCGCTTCCACGATGGTCTCTGGCGGCACATCGCGTCCGAGATCCATCACGTCAAAACTGTAGTTCTCCAGAAGAACCTTCACGATATTCTTTCCGATATCGTGAATATCGCCTTTAACTGTGGCGAGGATCACTTTTCCCTTTTTCTCCTGAACCTCACCGCTGGCCTCCATGGACTCTTTCACGACGGCGAACGCTGCCTTCGCCGCCTCCGCACTCATCAAAAGCTGCGGGAGGAACACGGTTCCGGCTTCAAAGCCTTTTCCTACCTCGTCGAGGGCCGGGATCATATCCGTATTGATGAGTTCCAAGGCATCCGTATCCTTCAAGGCGAGTCTCGCCGCGTCGGCTGCCGCCTGAGACATTCCCTTTACGATGCTCTTTTTTAACGCAGAGCCGGTATCTGCCGCACCTGACGCGGATGCGGTTCCGGTACTGCCTGCACTTCCATCACCGGCTGCCCCGTTCACCCCAGCAGCCGCATTCACCGCCGCTGCCTTCAGGATCTCCTTCTGCCTCTTCTTCTCCGCTTCCTTCGGACCATAGATTCCCACATATCCCGCGCAGTTCTCATCCTGAGCTGACAGCACAAGGAAGCTGTCATAGGCCTGCATCATGGCTTCCAGATTCGGATTCACGATCCCCGCAGAAAGTCCGTTCTGCATTGCGAGAAGGAAGAAAGAAGAGTTGATGTTCTCACGCATCGGAAGTCCGAAGGACACGTTGGAGACACCGAGGACTGTCTTTCCTCCAAGCTCATCCCGCACTCTTCTCACGGTCTCCAGCGTTGTGAGCGCCCCGTTCTTATCGGAGCTCACCGCCATGCAGAGACAGTCCACGAGAATATCCTTTTTCGGGATCCCGTAGGATGCCGCTGTCTCGTAGATCTTTCTCGCAACAGCAAGTCGTCCGTCCGCCGTCTCCGGAATTCCGTTCTCATCGAGAGCCAGAGCAACCACCACACCGCCATAATGCTTTACCAGCGGGAAGATCTGCTCCATGACCTCTTTCTTTCCGTTTACCGAGTTGATCAGCGGTTTTCCGTTGTAGATCCTGAGCGCCCGCTTCATGGCCACCGGGTCGGAGGTGTCGATCTGAAGAGGCAGATCCAGAACACCCTGAAGTTCCTTTACCACATCCACCATCATCTGGGGTTCATCGATCCCCGGAAGTCCCACATTGACATCCAGAACATCGGCGCGGCTCTCCTGCTGGGCAACACCCATGGATAAAATATAGGTCAGATCCTTATCCTTCAACGCCTGCTTGAATTTCGGCTTTCCCGTCGGGTTGATCCGCTCCCCGATCAGGATCGGTCTACCGCCGAATGTCACCGCGTGGGAGTAGGAGGAGATCACCGTGCGGTTTTTGTCCGTAATTTCACAGACAGGAATATCATCGCAGGCAAGCTTTGTCTTATGGATGTGTTCCGGTGTCGTTCCGCAGCAGCCGCCGAGTACCGTCGCCCCGTTTCTCGCCATCTCCTGCATCGCCGTGGCAAACTCATCGGCATCGATATCGTAAACAGTCTTTCCACCCTCGCTTCTCGGCAGTCCCGCGTTTGGGTTGACGAGAATCGGGGAGGAGGACACCTTCGCCATATCTCTCATAAACGGCAGCAGCTGGATCGGCCCGAGACCACAGTTTAAACCGATCACATCGGCTCCCAGTCCCTCTAAGAGTGCCGTCACAGACTCCACGTTGCCCCCGGTCAGCATTTTTCCCTTTTCATCCAGCGTGACGGTCGCAAATACCGGCAGATCACTGTTCTCCTTCGCCGCCAGGACTGCTGCTTTAAGCTCATATCCGTCGCCCATGGTCTCGATGATCACAAGATCCGCGCCAGCCGCTTTTCCGATGAGGACTACCTCTTTATATGCCTCATAGGCGTCCTCAAACTCCAGATCACCGTATGGCTTTAAGAGTTTTCCCGTCGGTCCCATGTCCAGAGCTGCGTAACCATGTCCGGCCGCCGCGATGGCGTTTTTTGCATTTCGAACCGCCGCCGTCACGATCTCTTTTACGGAGTATCCATCCTCCTCTTTAAATTTAAAATGGTTTGCACCGAAGGTATTCGTCGTCACCACGTCAGATCCCGCATCGAGGTACTCCCTGTGGATCTCCGTGATGATCTCCGGTCTGGAAAGATTCCATGTCTCCGGAAGTTCGCCGGGCTTCAGACCCCGGGCCTGCAAAAGGCTTCCCATACCTCCGTCAAAATAAATTCGTCTCTCCTTCATCAGTTCCAGAATTCCCATGGCTCTCTCCTATCTTCTTCAACTTATCTTCTGAACGCGCAGTCTTTCTTTCCGCACGCCTCGCATCCCTCGATCACACAGGCTGCCGGTGCCCGGCTCACCCCGATCACCGCCGTCACCGACTTCGACGGCATCATCAGATAACCCTCTGTCAGTGTGATCCCGATCCGTTTTCCTGCCTCCAGTCCGTCAAGGATCTGTTTCTGGGCCGATAGCGGAAAATCTCCGTAACCCGGTGAAAATCTTGGTCTCAGATAAAGCCCTTTTTCCAGATACTCCTTTTTCCACATGGCATTCAGTTCATTGCAGTACGCCTCCACCATTGCGGCAGCAGCGGCCTGCATGACCACTGCTTTCGCGACAGAAAGCTTTCCGTACCGGGCGAGAAGTCTGTCTACCTCCGCCCCCACGGTGGCCGCCATCACAAGCACGGAATCACAGCCGGACAGGTTCTTTTTTAAGTTTGCGCTCTTTACCCGGAAGCAGCCGCCATCGACGATTCCGTCCTCTTCCACAGAGAGCGGATACTCCCGCACGAGGTGTCTGAACTCCGCTGCGCGTTCTGCTTCCCGGATGCATTCCTCCAAAAGCCGTTCCGTCTCCGGATCCGGTTCATGTTTTCCAAGCCCCAGATAGCGGAGCGCTTCTTTTCTGTCCGTCTGCATGATTTGAACGAGTTCCTTCCTTATTATAATAGAGCGTATAACCGGCAGTTAACTTTCCCATAACCAGAGGTTAAACTATTTCTCTTCCTATGATCTGTCCGCATATCCTCTCCCTGACAGATCTTTATCAGCATATCACGTCCGATCCGCCATCGTCCAATATATCCGCCATGTGTCTGGTTATAGGTTTTTCTTATTGCCATTCAGCATGCTACATGCCTTCAAATTTCCGGATCTCCTCCAGATACTTCTGTCCCAACGGGCTCAGGGCAATCCCTTTTCTCTTTAAGTATCCGATGGTCATGACCTCGTCGGACTTTAATTTCACCGCCCAGTAATCGGAACCGTTTAAATTATCACAGAGGATTCCGGAACAGAGGGTATATCCGTTAAGACCTACCATCAGATTTAACAAAGTCGCCCGGTCATTGGCCTTGATCAGCTGTTTATAGCTGTAGGTGCTCAGCACCTCCTCCGCAAAATAGAAGGAGTTGTAATTTCCCTGTTCAAAGGAAAGGCACGGATACTCCTGAAGCTCCTCGATGGTGATCTCCTTCTGGTTCGCTAACGGATGGCCTTTCCAGAGATATACATAAATCCCGCAGTCCATAAGAGGGCAGAATTCCAGGTCGGACTCATCGAAAAGCTTTGTGAGCACTTTCCGGTTGAAATCGTTCAGATACAGAATCCCGATCTCACTCCTGAACGTCTTCACATCCTCAATGACCTCATAGGTCTTCTCTTCCCGGACCGCGAACTCGTACTCATCCATACCGAACTGCTTTACCATCTCGATAAACGCGTTTACCGCGAAGGTGTAATGCTGCATGGAAACGCCGAATTTCTTCTTCACGTTCTTTTTCTCAATATATCTGGATTCCATCAGCTTATACTGTTCCGTTACCTGCCTCGCGTAGCCTAAGAACTCCTGTCCTTCCGGTGTCAGGACAACGCCGCGGTTGCTTCTCTTAAAAAGCTCTGTCCCGATCTCATTTTCCAGCTCCTTGAGCGCCAACGAAAGGCTGGGCTGGGATATGAAAAGAAGCTTCGCCGCTTCATTCATGGAACCGGTGTCCGCGATGGTGATCACATACTTTAACTGCGTCAGCGTCATAACACGTCTCCTTTCGGGTGGATCCGG
>OODU01002146.1_pt1 | contig 17478 bp, 21 predicted proteins | sample 1671171 | NCBI WGS metagenome assembly OODU01 (sample SAMN06348129, study PRJEB24527) | human gut metagenome | biome: human gut; feature: ankylosing spondylitis patient; material: feces | host: Homo sapiens | place: China | collected 2015-10
ACTCTATAAAAAAGCTAAGCGATATAAGCCATTAATTAAATAATTCTTTATAATTTTTTTTCATAAATTCAATTACTTCTATGACTTCGCCTACACCTTGTGCTTCTGAATTTTCTAATACATCATCGATATTTTCGATATAAATATCACAAGCATCAAGAAGTTTGTCTTTTTTTACTCCGGCAAAATACAACATTCCTTGCATCATTATATCTAGCTCGTAACTCATCTCTTCTTGCGTGATTTCGTTTTCATAATCTTTCATTTTACGACTCCTGTTTTTTTCTCTATAAGCTGTATTATTTGAGATTTTACCAACTCATAGTTATAACTATCCTTAAATCCTGTAAAAAATCCGCCGCTAGCATTTACATGCCCTCCTCCATCCACCAACTCTTTTGCCATCAAACTAACATCTAAATTTCCATTTGCTCTAAAACTAAATGTTTTTTTACTAGTAACATCTAAAAAGAAATCATAATCCGGATTCGCCACCAAAAAGTCATTTCCGATAATCGATGTACTACCTATATTATGAGTTAAAATACCTTTGTGACCTCTATAATCTATAGTAAATTTATCTTTTTCAAAGCTTAAAAGTCTTACAAGATAAGATGAGTTTAGATTACTAAGTGTATCATCATTTTTAAATTTAAAAAATGCCTTTTTTATCTGATGTATCTCATTATCTAGCTTTATGTGAGCATTATTTTGCCCTATAAATTCCATAAAAGAGTTCATCAAATAAAACATATATTCCATATGCTTGTCCTCAAAAAGCACTTTATTTATCTCTCTTGCTCCGGCTATAATGCCCATACAAACCTTGCCAAGCTCGAAATTTGGATCATCTTTTAGCCATATATCTACCGCATTTACAACATTACAGTAAGACTCAAGCCTTTCATCCGCACCAAACATAGAACTAAAAAAATCATACGTAATCTTAGTTGCGCATCTTTTAGAATCCATGTAATACCACCCAAATTTATCCGCACACTCAAGCCCTGTTTGGTGATGATCTAGTAGTATAAGTTTTATATTTTTATCGCTTATTAAATTCTCGTAATATGCACATTGCTGTATAGTTAAATTTAGATCAGTTATCAATATAATAGCTTTTTCATCCCCTATTTGAGATAAAATATGAGCAAATTTATCATCTATCTCTTTTCCGTAATTTGAGTTATAAAATTTTATATTTTTAAGATAAAAACTAGTCACTAACTGAGCTGAATATCCATCTAAATCTGTGTGACTAAGGTGGTAAATTTTCATATTTTTCCTTTATAATTCTGGTATTTCTATAACGCCTAACGTTTCAAACTGCGTATTTGGCGCGATCTCGGCAAAGCTTAGTATTACTATATCTATAGCAAAATTTTGAACTATATTTGCTATAAATTTTCTTATACTAGGCTCAACGCAAAGCAGCATATCGCCTTGTTCGCTGATATTTCGATTTGCTCTTTTTTGACGCAAAGCATTTACTATGGCTGAAGTTTGAGCCACATTTATCATTAGATGATAAGCGCCGTCTTTGTAATTTAAACTATCTATAAGCTTTTGTTGTGCAGGAGCGTCTAATATATAGAAGTTCAGCTGCCCCTTCTCATCTGCGTAAAGTGATGTTATAACTCGGCAAAGAGCGGCTCTTACATGCTCGATTATCATATCTAAGTTTTTACTTACTTCTGATACATCTCCTACTGCTTCAAGTATGCTAAGCATATCTTTTATAGGTATGTTGTCTTTAAGCAGAGTTTTTAAAACCTTTTGTATAAGTCCCACGCTAGCTACTTTTAAAGTATCTTCTACTACGACCGGATATTCTGATTTTACTTTATCTAAAATATTTTGAACCTCTTGTTTGGTCAGAAGTTCGCTTGCGTTTTGTTTGACAAGCTCACTCATATGAGTCGATATAACACTAGCTGGATCAACAACCGTATATCCGCTAAGAATCGCATCTTCTTTTAATCCTTGATCTATCCATAAAGCATCAAGTCCAAACGCCGGCTCTTTTGTTGCGATACCATCTATATCACTGCTCACATATCCGCTATCCATAGCCAAAAACTTATCGGCGTATATAACGCCTTGACCGATTACAACGCCTTTTAACTTAAATCTATACTCATTTGGCGGAAGTTGGAGATTATCTCGTATTCTGATTTTTGGCATTAAAAATCCAAGAAGTCCGGCTATATTTCTTCTCATAGCACGTATTCTTTCTATTAAATCCCCGTCGGCTAGTTTCAAAAGTCCATATCCAAGATCGAGTTCTAAAATCTCTATTTTCAATATATCATCTATCTTTATCTGTTCTTCTTTTGCTATCTCTTCTTCACTCTTTTTAGCAGGTTTAATATCTCCACCTGTATCAGCAGAAGTAGATGAGCCTTGTTTTTGAGGTTTTTTTTCATCTTTGTTTATATTAGAAAAATCAAGATTCCCTTCTTCTGTTTGCTTCATAATATAACCTATACTCAAAAATAAAATCGCCATAAACCCAAGCGAAAAGGTAGGAAGTCCTGGCACTAAAGCAAACACAAACAGTATAAATCCTACTATCAAAAGTGTTTTATACTCACCCAAAAGTTGGCTTATAACGCCTTCTGCAAAATTATCCTCATCTTTACTAGCTCTAGTTATGATAATAGCAGTAGCGGTTGAAGTTATCAAACCGGGAATTTGACTGACCAAACCATCGCCTATAGTTAAAATAGTATATGTTTGAGCAGCATTTGCCATATCAAGATCATGCTGAAAAGTACCTATTAAAAATCCACCTATTATATTTATAATTGTTATGATAATACCGGCAACCGCGTCACCTTTTATAAATTTAGACGAACCGTCCATTGCTCCATAAAAGTTTGCCTCTCCGATAATTTCTTGACGACGTGAGCGCGCTGTTTGTTCATCTATCAATCCGGCATTCAAATCCGCATCGATAGCCATCTGTTTTCCAGGCATAGCATCAAGAGTAAATCTAGCTTGTACCTCACTAACTCTCGTTGAGCCCTTTGTTACAACCATAAAATTTATAAGAACCAATATACAAAATACTATAATACCTATAACATAATTTCCACCAACGACAAACTGTCCGAAACTAGCGATAATCTCACTAACCGCTTCTGGACCATTATGGCCTTCGCTTAAAATCATACGCGTTGTGGCTATATTTAAAGATAGACGAAACAGTGTTATTATAAGTATTAAAGTAGGAAACGTGCTAAGATCTGTCGGCTTTGGTATATATATAGAAATTAATATTATCAATACAGAAATTGATAGTGAGAGCGCTAAGAAAAAATCAAGTACCGGGCTTGGGAGCGGAACTATGATAATAGCTAAAATAGCTATAATAACAAAAACGACGGTTAGGCTTTTAGCCTTTACAAATGGTGCTAAAAACGGAGCAACCATCGTCAATATATTACGTTTTGCCAATTTTACTTCTTAATAATATCTGCTAAGCTAATGTTGTCTAAAAAGTCGTCGACTTTTAATTGTAATGAATTGAACATAGGCCACATTTTACAAATGTCACCTTTATTGCTAGGGCAATCACTTCTTGCATTGCTGCACTCAAATACAGAGGCTTTTCTTTTTTCGGCACTTTCTAAAATCTTTTTTATACTTATGTTTGCCGGCTTATTAGCTAAAATAAATCCGCCGTTTGCACCTTTAAAGGAATTTAGTATTCCCTCTTTTGCAAGATTTTGCAAGATTTTAGCTAAAAAGCTTTTTGAAATTCCAAGTTCAGTCGACATAGTATCTACGTCTTTTGGAGAGTTACTTTGTGATAAAAGTATCAAAGATAACAAAGCATATTCACTAGCTTTAGTAAATAGCACATGGACTCCTTAAATTTTTGATTTTAATATTTTACCAAATTTTATTAAATTTTGATTGATATAACGCTTACTCTTTTAAATTTAGTAGGTTAAATTTAGTTTCAGCTTTCTTTTTGCTTTACTTAGATATAATTTTCGTTCAAAATTCAAATACCGCTCAGGAGGTCAAAAATGGCTTTAGATTCGGCTAAAAAAGCAGAAATAGTTGCGAAATTCGCTAGAAAAAGCGGAGATACAGGTTCTCCAGAAGTTCAAGTAGCACTTCTTACAACAAGGATTTCAGAACTTACAGGACACTTAAAAATCAATAAAAAAGATTTTAGTTCTCGTCTAGGTCTTCTTAAGCTAGTCGGCAGAAGAAAAAGACTTTTAAAATACTTAAAAGCTAAAAACTACGAATCTTATACAAAACTTATCGCTGAGTTAGGCATCAGAGATAAATAATAAAGCCCTATTTTGGGGCTTTAACTATGATAAAAGCTGCTTTAAATTCATTTCAAAATACGCCTTTTATAGCAATTATCAGCTATGATAAACCAGATGATAGTATAATTTGCTCCCCACAAAATGCCATTAAACTAGGAATCAAATTTAAATTAAACGCTGTAAATCAAACACCAATAAGCTATTTTTTAGAAAAATATCCGATTAGTTTTGATGAGTATAAAAAAAGTTTTGATAAAGTTATCAACCATCAAAGAAACGGAAACAGTTATCTTTTAAATTTATGTTTCAAAACAAAAATAAAAACAAATTTAAACTTAGAAGATATATATAATCACTCAAATGCTGCTGCTGTTATCTATAAAAAAGATGATTTTGTATGTTTCACTCCAGAACCGTTCGTGGTCATAAAAGACGGATTTATCCATACGTTTCCTATGAAAGGCACGATAAATGCCGATATACCAAATGCAAAAGAGTTGCTTTTAAATGATCAAAAGGAATTTAGCGAACAAGCTATGATGACAGATTTTATGAGAAATGATCTAAACATGGTAGCCACAGATGTAAAAGTAGAGCGTTTTAGATATATAGAGCGTGTGAAAAATTTATATCAAACCAGCTCGCATATAAGCGGAAAGTTGCGAAAAGAGCTTAAATTAGGCGATATTTTCAGTAAACTTTTACCTGCTGGTTCCATAACAGGAACTCCAAAAATCCAAACTTGCAAGATCATAAAAGAGTGTGAAAATGAACCCAGGGGATTTTATAGTGGAGTTTTTATATATTTTGATGGTAAAATTTGCAGGAGTTTTGTCATGATAAGATTTGTAAAACGAGATGATAATGGATTATCATTTTTTAGCGGCGGAGGTATAACAACTAGAAGTGACGTAAAAAAGGAGTATGATGAACTCATACAAAAAGTCTATTTTCCTTTTTGAAACGATAAAAATCATCGATAAAGAGATTTGTAACTTAAATTTTCATATAAAAAGAGCCGAAAACTCTACAATAAACGGTCTTAAATTTGATTTTAAGGATATTTTGCAGCCTTCTTTTAACGGAACTATTAGAGCAAAAGTGATTTATGATATAAATGGGAATTTAAAAAATGTGGAGTATTTTCCATATGAAATACGTAATTTTTATGAGTTCAAACTAGTAAATATAGACTTTGACTACGATAAAAAATATCTCGATAGAAGCAAGATAGAAGCAGCAAAATCCAACTTCAATGAGATAATAATGATAAAAAACGGTCTCATCACAGATACAAGTATAGCAAATATCGCCGTATTTGATAGCTACAACGATACATGGTTAACGCCGAAAACTCCGCTGCTAAAAGGTACGACAAGAGATAGATTGCTTCAAAATCGATTTTTAAAACAAAAAGATATAGACTTAAATGATCTTTTAAAAACAAAAAGATTTGCCATTATGAATGCTATGATAGGTTTTTTAGAGCTAAAATTATTTAAATTTAGCTACTAAATTTAAATAAATAGATCAAATTTATATCTTTACGAGATAAGTTCGTTCTATTTTTTAAATTTCAAAACACCGAATTTTAACTTTTTATTCTCTTCTAAAAGCATATCATCAGGATTGACCAAAACTCCGATTTTCGCCGCTTTTAAAAGCGGAAGATCATTTATACTGTCGCTATAAAAAACAGTATCTTTAAACTCGTCTTGCGATAACAACTCTTTTATACGCTTCACTTTTCCCTCTTTAAATGCGGGAATTCCGTTCATCCGCGCGCTATAAACTCCATTTATTATCTCGCTGTTTGTGGCTAAAAACTCATCTATACAAATAAACCGACAAATTGCTTTCACTATAAAATCGTTTGTAGCTGAGATAACTATCTTTCTGCCGCCGTTTTGATCTATCAAATTTAGAGCATCTTTGTAAATAATCGGTTCTATTTTATCTTTTATATATCTATCTAAAAGCGGTTTTAAATCACTATTTTTCATACCTTTTAAAGGCATCAAAAAATGTTCTTGATATGCATTCATATCAAGAACTCCTTTTGCATAATCCTCTTCAAAAATAGCTTGTTTTAAAACAAAATCATACCCTACAAAAGAGTTTTCATACATAAAATCAACCCAAAGTTTAGCACTATCTTCTTTTATAATAGTTTTATCGAGATCATGCAGGTAAATCATCCAACTCCTTTATCATTTCTAAATGAATTTCTAAAAATACACTATCGCCCACTTCATACAAAGAGTTTAGAGAGTGATTCAAAGTATCTACTTTTAAGCTTATACCTTTAGCATCCATGGAATATCTTATGATATTTCCTAAAAATATCTTCTCTTTTACCACTGCTTGTATAGATCCGTTTTTTGTTATTTCTATAGTTTCTGGTCTGATCGCAAGATCTCTTTTAAAATCATGTTTTACTAAATTTAAAAGCGCCTCGGAGCTTAGTATATTATAACTTCCTATAAAACTAGCTACAAATTTATTTTTTGGTTTGTGATACAACTCTAAAGCGTCGCTATTTTGAGCTATTTTACCATCTTGCATAAGAATTATTCTATCGCTCATGGCAAGAGCTTCTTCTTGATCGTGAGTTACGAAAATCGTAGTTAAACTCATCTTTTTAGTTATCAGTTTTATCTGTTCTCTTAGATGTTTTCTTATCTTTGCATCAAGAGCCGAAAGAGGTTCATCTAGCAACAACATACTTGGTTTAGTAACAAGAGATCTAGCAAGGGCCACTCTTTGAGCCTGACCGCCGGAGAGTTGATGCGGATATGATTTTATCTCTTTTTCAAGTCCAACCGTCTCAAGCATCTTTTTAACTCTTTTTTCTATATCTTTTTTATCTATTTTTTTTATTTTTAATCCATAAGCGATATTTTCATAAACATTTAAATTCGGAAAAAGAGCGTAGTTTTGAAATACCATACCGATATTTCGCTTTTTAATGCTAATTTTTGTTATATCTTTATCATCTAAAATTATCTTTCCGCTTTGCGGAGTACTAAGTCCGCAAATGCATCTAAGAAGAGTGGATTTACCGCATCCAGACGGACCTAAGAGAGTTATCAGCTCACCTCTTTTTGCGCTAAAATTAATATTATCGAAAACAAACTTCTCTTTATATGATTTTTTTAAATTTTTGACTTGCAAGTATGACATTTTAAACCTTTTTTCTGTGACTTATATATGAACTTATAAAATTTGCTATAAATATCAAAAGCAGATAACTAACGATAGCTGCGCTTGAAACGTGACCGCTTCTGTTTTTTATATTGTAAAGATATACTTGAAGAGTTTCAAACTGCGTACCGGCAAGTATATTTGCATATAAAAACTCGCCTATCAAAAAATGAAAACGATAAAAATACTGCTATAAGTATCGAATCTTTTAAATTTGGAATTATTACTCTAAAAATAGCTCTAAATATACCGTTTCCAAGAATATAATTTGAGTAAACTATCTCTTTTAAATTTAAAGCCGCGATATTATTATCAATAGTTCTATATACAAAAGGTACTGCGATACAAAAATAACAGCCTATAAGTATATACGGAGTTCCACTTATGGTATCGCTATATAAATTTAAAAGTCCGGTGCTAAGCACGATAGGAGCAATGGCAAACGGTAAAACAGATATAAAACTCATTACGTTTTTTAAATTTAAAAAGTAAAAATTTGCACAAAATACAACCGGAAACAAAAATAAAATAGCTAAAAATATCGCCGCAAAACATACTAAAAGCGAGTTTAAAAGTGCTTTTAAAAATCTAGGATCGCTTAAAAGCTCTTTATAATGAGAAATACTAAATCCGTCCGGTAAAATATTTGCTGACCAGCTTGAGGATATCGAGTATATAAAAGTAGCCGCCATAGGCAAAACTATGATAAGAAATAACACTAAAACAACGCTATAATGATAAATTTTCGATAATCTACTCATATTTGTCTCTTGTAATTAAATAAATTTGACACGTAAAACAGCATTAACGCTATGATAAACATCAAACAAAACAGCATAACGCTAAGCGCACTAGCTAAATACGGATTTAAGTCGATATCTCCGGCTATCAAAGACGCTATTCGCACCGGAACTACATTGAAATTTCCACTGCTAAGGGCGTAAATAGTAGCGTAAGCTCCAACCGCATTTGCAAACAATACTATAAAAACTCCGATTATAGAGGGCATCATAATAGGTATGGCAACCTTTAGCCAATAAATAGCTCTGCTAGCTCCTAGTATATCGCTAGATTCGCTGCTTTGTTTATCTAAAACATTAAACGCAGGATACAATAGCAAGATAGCAAGTGGAATTTGAAAGTAAATATATACTAAGTTTATCCCTACGCTTCCGTATATATCGATAACAAAATCAATTCCCAAATCCTTAAAAAGCAGATTTATAGCGCCGTTTGCACCCATTAAAATGATAAATGCAAAGGCTAGAGGAACTCCTGAAAAATTGCTAGTCATCGTATTTAAAGACAAAAATAAATTCCCAAAATGCGAGGTTTGAATTTTATAAAGCGAATATGAACCAAAAAGAGAAATTATAAGCGCTACAAAACTTGAAATCAAACTTATATAAAATGAATTTAAAAAACTCTGCATAAAAAATCTACTATCAAATATCTCTTTATAATTATCAAACCCCCACTCGCCGTTTTGATCTATAAAACTATTTATCAAAATCCATAAAAACGGAGCTGCAATAAACATAAAAAATACCACAAAAAACGGAATTAAAAATAGAGTAGCGATAAACTTTTCTCTATTCATTTTAATAACTCTTTAGCAAAGCTTTTATCGTGATCTACACCTAAAATTTCACAAACTAAACCGCAAATTCCACTCTGTTCTACCTCAACTCTAGCAAAACTAAACTTATCGCCAAAAACAAAAAACGCCACGTCTCTTTCTATATCTAAATTCCCACCATGAGTACCATCGTTATTCATACCGTGATCGCTTGTGATTATCACGTTTACGCCCTCTTCTAGCCATTTTAATACCAAAGAAGATAATATAGTATCTACTTTTCTAGCAGCATTTCTATACTCTTTGCTATCGTGAGAAAATTTATGACCTATATCATCTATATTCATAGAATGAAAAAGAGTAAAATCAAGATCGAATTTAACTCTCAAACACTCTGCGTCACTAAATAAATGACTATCGTTGTAGTCGTCTTCATAATAAAAAATGCCGTAAGGTATGTTTAAACTCTGCTCATTTATTATAATTCTATCCTTAACCCGGTCAAACAAAGTTTTATTATACAGTTCACTTATCCAGTAATACGCTGCCGCGCCGGCTTTTAAATTAGCTAGTTTTGCATACTCAAATATACTTTTATTGCTGCTAAAAGGTTTACAATAATTATTTAGTATGCCGCTTAAAGCCGGTTTAACTCCTGTCAATATACACTCGTAAAGCGGTCTTGAGATAGACGGAAGCTCGCTTTTCATCTTATAAATTTTACCCATATTTGCATTACAAAGTGCGAGCAAACCACCCATACACTGCTGTGCCGTACTATATTCAAGACCGTCTAGAATTACTAAAACCACCTTAGACATTTTTACTTCCTTCAATAAAAATAATTTATTTTAAATTTCCGATACAAATTTATGTATAAAATATCAAAATACCTTTATATCTCATCTATCATTTAGCCTTAAGAAAAGCCTACTTCAAGTAAAATAAACTCGTTACCATACGTTTTATTTGGATCTCTACTTGAGAAGTAAGAGCTTTGAGCCGTCTTTTGAACTTGCCATCGCCTCAAATCCGCGTGAGCGTTTGACGTTACCCGGGATTGGCCTCGTTTGGATTATCTGGAGAGAGAAGCTTTACGCCATCTACAAAAACATCATAAACCTCTTTTAAATTTCCACTTTTATCAAAATTCAGTAAAAAAGGTCCAAATTCCTCGGCTACACAAAACTCTCCGTCAATAATATGAAAACTTTCCAAATCAAAATCCGCTCCGCTCAAATAACGCTCTTTACTTATCTCAGACGTGATAGGATAATAATATTTCTTATATTTATCTTTAAAAAATATAGTTTTAACAATTCGGTATTTTAAATTTTTAAAATCAAATTTAAACTAATATATAGCATAACATCGTAAGAATTATGCTTTTTTTCCTAAACCACTATCGGTAAAACTCGGTACGTTGCGTCTCCCGGGATATATTTAATCCCTCTATAACCTTGTATAGGCTGATTTTCAAAAGGTAGATAATAATCCGTATCTCTCGCGCCTTTAGATCTATATGTTTCAACTTTTTCTTCTATAATAAAATTTGAAAATTTACCGTAACTTTGAAAAAATTCGGGAGCGTCTTTTGGAATTTCGATAAAGCTTTTTGAGTCTATCGCTATATGTCCTGCCAAATTTGCCTCATACTGAGCCGCAAACAAATAATTATAAATCAATAAAGCACTAAATACTATTTTTTTCATATTTTATTCCCTATTTGATATTTATAATAACATTTTCTTGCCAAAGCCTTGGAAGCTTTTTTGTAGTCTTTTCCCAAACTTCCGGATTTTTTATAGGTTTAGCATTTTTATACTCATTTTCTGGTATAAGTTTGTCTTTTATGTCTTGGGGAAGCTCTATATAAGCATTTCTAATCGGTCTTGCGTAACCTTTTGCTAAATTTATTTGACCTTGATCAGATAAGATATACTCTCTAGCAAGTTTTGCTGCGTTTATATTTTTAGCATATTTGTTGATAATAGTCGTATAGCCGCTCACTATAGATCCGTCTTGCGGGATAGTTACCAAATATCTATCTTTGCCTACTTTGTCTCTGTAATTAAGAGCGTTAAAATCCCAAATTATAGCTACGTCTATCTCGCCTTTTTCTAAATTTGCAATACTAGGATCTACCATGGCTAAACGACCTTGTTTTGCTAATTCGGCAAAAAAGTTTAAAGCCGGACTTAAGTCTCTCTCATCTCCTCCTAAAGCATAATTTGCCGCCAAAACTCCGCTAACTGCTTGAGCCGCTACGCTTACATCGCCTACTGTAATCTTATAAGTTGCGTTTTTAAGATCTTTCCAAGTTTTAGGAGGATTTTTTACTGTTTGATTGTTTATTATAAAAGCTATAGTACCGGTATAAGCTAACATCCAGTGACCGTCTTTGTCTTTTGCCCAATCAGGTATTTGATCCCAGTAACTAGTTTTAAAAGGCTCGCTAACGCCCTCCAAAATCGCTATGCGACCAAAACTTTGACCAACATCACCGATATCTGCAGTGGCGTTTTTTTCTCGGCTTTAAATTTAGCTATTTCTTGAGCAGAACTCATATCGGTATCGCTATGTTTAAGCGAATAAAGCCTAGCTAAATCATCCCAGGTATCTTTCCAGTTTGCCCATGTATCAGGCATAGCAACGCTATTTATAACGCCCTCTTTTTTGGCGGCTTCTATCAAATTTGCGTCGATATCCGCTGCATTTAATGCTCCAAAAACAATGGTCGCGCTAAAAAAAAGTTTTAAGTATTTTCATTTTGTCTCCTTAAGAAATTAACAAATTGTAATTTCTTTTGGAAACAAAATAGATACAAAATTATAACCGAATTATTTAAAAGCTATAAATGTAGCAAAATTTGCCCATTTAAAAATCGTTTCTACGCTTTTAAATCCTGCATTTAAACAGAGTTCTTTATTTTCATTTTCGCTATATGGAATAAGTATATTTTCTAAAGCTTGACGCTTTTGAGCAATCTCAAATTTAGAATATCCTTGCGAATGTTTATAATTTTCATATATTTCTATCATATCAAGAGTTAGTTTTTTATCTTCATAAACCAATTTTTCGCTAAATATAAATATTCCGCCGCTTTTTAAATTTGAATATATCTTCTTTATAAATTCCTCTCTTTTTATAGGACGAATGAATTGCAACGTATAATTTAAGATAACAGCGTCACTACCGCTAAAATCAAAATCCAAAATATCGCTCACATATAAATTTAAATTTGCCAAGTAAGCCAAAGATCTATTTCTTGCGGTTTTTATCATAGCTTCACTACTATCGACACCGTTTAAACTTAGATCGTTTCTAAGCTTAAAAATCTCAAGTAAAGTCGTAGCAGTAGAGCAACCAAGATCAAAAACTTTAGCGTTTGGTGACAAATTTTTACTTAAAATTAAAGAGATAAGAGCCTGTACATCGCAATAATACGGCACGGATCTACTAACCATATCATCAAAAACACTCACTACGCTTTCATCAAACTCAAACTGCTTTTTTATAGGACGTTTAAAAACCTCATCTCTCAAACCAGATCCCTTGCATGTATATAATCGTCTTGTAAACTCAGATCACAGCATTTTGCGACATTTCTTGCTATAAGCATATCTTTTGATATCTGAGTTTTTAGCTCATCTAGAGAGTTGAATTTAAAATTATCCCTAATTCTCTCTATAAAACATACTCTAACTTCATATATATTATCTTTTAAATCTACGTCAAAAAGATGACTTTCTATGCTAAAAGCGCCATCTGTCGTAAATCTATTGCCTATAAAAGTTATAGAACTATAAGTATCGTCGCCTATTTTTGTTCTAGTTGCATAAACTCCGTTTTTGGGAGTGATATAAGGCTCAACCACCAAATTTAGCGTCGGATATATACTTTTTTTTCCTAAACCTTGACCGCTTATAACTCTGCCTTTAATGCTATATTCGCGCCCTAAAAGACGATTTGCTCTATATATATCGCCATCTCTTAAAAAACGCCTGATAGCAGAGCTATGAACACCGAGACCATCAAAACTAAACTCATTTACAACCAAAACTTCGCCGTGAAATAAATTTTTAAGATCGTGTTTATCCCAAGCTCTATCTTTTCCGAATTTAAAATCATAACCCACGACTATACGTTTTAAATTTGGAAACTCGTTTTGTAAAAGCTTCAAAAACTCGTCTCCCCTAAGCTCTACGATATCTTTTAAATGATAGTAAAAACATGGTACTCCGGAGTACTCTTCTCTTCTATCTCCGGGAGTTATGCAAGCTTTATCGCTTTCTACAACGACCAACGCGCCGTTTTTACCTAATTTTTTTATAAGCTCTTTGTGACCTTTGTGAATACCGTCAAAATGGCCTATCGCAATCGCTTCTATCTTATCTTTTGACATAGTAGTAAAATAACTCAAGGTTACCCTCCTTACCAGTTATTACAGACTCTTTACTCTTTTTTAAACTCCAGCCAAGTTCGCTTGCGGCTATTTCGAATTTTGCTTTAGATAAGTTTATTAGCTTTTTATCTTTGACAACGCCTTTTTTGCTTCTTTTGGCATTCGCTCCTACTTCAAATTGCGGCTTAAATAGTAAAATTATATCTCGTTTAGCTAAACGGTCAATATCGTTTAAAATTTGTAAAATAGATATAAAACTAACATCAACCGTAACCAAATCAAATTTAGAAGAGTTAAATTTTCTTATATCAGTATTTTCTTGTACTATAACTCTTTTATCGTTTCTTAAAACGGTGCTTAATTGATCACTTCCCACATCTAAAGCGGTTACGCTTTTAACACCATTTTCAAGTAAAATTTGCACAAATCCACCAGTACTGCTGCCGACATCAAGAGCATTTAAATTTAAAAAACACGGTTTTAATTCTCCTAAAAAACCTTTTAGTTTAAGAGCGGCTCTACTCACATAAATATTATCATTTGCAACAACTCTCTCATCGCCCTTTACTTCTAAACTCGGTTTATCTATCATATTTTCGTTTAAAGTTATATTTTTTGATTTTATAAGCTCACTAGCTTGATTTCTGCTGATACCAAGAGTTGCGGATACGAAAACATCGGCTCTCATTTTAAACTTTCATACTCACTCTCATCTATTGCTCTTACACCTAATTCATTTGCTTTTTCTAGCTTACTTCCGGCTTCATTTCCATATAATACGAAATCCGTTTTTTTAGACACCGAGCTAGATACTTTAGCACCATAACTTTCTAGTTCTGCTTTGAACTCATCTCTAGAGCGAGACAAAGTACCTGTTATAACTACTGTTTTTCCTGAAAATATATTTGTTTTTAACTCTAAATTTTGCATTTTTGGAGTGATAAATTCTAAAAGTTCTTTTATTTTTTCTAAATTTACTCTCATAAACTCAAGATAACTAAGAGCCATAGCTTCACCAAATCCGTCTAAAGCTAAAAGCTCTTCAAGAGTTAATTCAAGCCACCTATCTCCATAATTATTTGCTATTTTTTTAGCGGCAACTTCGCCTATATGTTCGATGCCTAAAGACGCTATAAATTTATCTAAATTTGGAGTTTTAGAGTTATTAATAGCCGATAATAAATTTGAAATTTTTTTAGTTTTAAATCCCTCAAGACCTATAAAACTAAGCTCATCAAGCCTATAAATATCAGCGATATCTTTAATAATATTTTTTTGATATAAAAGCTCTACTATAGCATCACCAAGACCGTCTATATTCATACATTTTTTAGATGCGAAATAGATAATAGAACTCACGACTCTAGCTTTGCAAGTTAGATTTTGACACTTTATAAAAACACCTTCGTCTAAAAGCTCGTTTCCGCATTCAGGGCAAATTTTCGGGCGAATTATCTCACTTTGACTACCGTCTCTTCTATCTTTAAATACTCCAGTAATCTTAGGTATGACATCTCCGCTTCTTATCACGGTAACAAAGTCATTTTTCATTAAATTTAATCTATCTATCTCATCAAAATTATGAAGCGTGACATTTTTTATAAACGCACCATCTATCAAAACTCCATCAAGCAATCCCACTGGAGTTACGACTCCTGTTCTTCCTACTTGCAGCAATATATCTATCAATCTTGCAGTCTTTTCAGTGGCAGGAAATTTATAAGCTACCATAAATTTTGGAAATTTAACGGTATAACCAAGTTGATTAGCTTTTGATAAATCATTTACTCGTATTACCATTCCGTCCATCAAAATAGGCTTAAGCTCTCTTACGCTTAAAAGCTCTTTATAAGCAATTTTTAACTCGTCGATACCTCTGATCACTTTACAAAAATTATCATGTAAAAAACCAAGACTTCTTACAAAATCCATAATCTGAGAATGTTTATTAAATTTCAAAGAGTTCTCTCCGACTCCCCATGGATAAAACTTAAGTTTTCTCTGTTTTACTATACCATTATCAAGCTGTCTAAGGCTTCCGGCTGCTGCGTTTCTCGGATTTGCTAAAGGCGGTTCTGAATTTTTGCTACGCTCAATATTTATCAATTCAAAATCATCTTTTGTTATGACGACTTCGCCTCTTATTTCTATTTTATCTTTATAGTCTATTTGCAACGGTACTGAGCTTATGACCTTTGCATTGTTCGTGACGTCTTCTCCAACGCTTCCATCGCCTCTTGTAGCAGCGCTTATAAGATTTCCGTTTTCATAAAGTAAATTTAAACTAGCTCCATCAAATTTAGGTTCGGCAAAAAACTCGCAATCCGTTTTATCTCCTCTAGAAATCCAAGCAACAAGCTCGCTATCACTAAATATATCCTCCATGGACCACATTTTTTCTATATGAGATATCTTCTTAAACTCATCTAAAATCTCTCCACCGATTCTATTTGTAGGAGAGTAAGAGAGTTTTAAATCCGGATTTTCTTTTTCAAACTGAACTACGGCGTTATAAAGCTTGTCATACTCATCATCTGACGCCATCGGAGAATCATCGGTATAATAAGCCTTTGCCCATAAATTTAAACTATCGACTGCTTTTAAATAATCATTTTTATCCATCTAACCCTCAATATCTAAATCTCTATAAGCAAGCGCTAATTTAAACATCTGCGCATGTTCGCCAACATCATGAACGCGCACTATACTAGCTCCGTTATAAAACGCATTAAGATGCAAAAATAGCGTTCCGGCTAATCTCTGCTCAACGCTGCTCTTAGAGTAAAAATCAATAACCGATTTCCTGCTAGCTCCGACAAAAAGAGGATAACCAAAATGCAAGAAATGCTCCAAATGCTTTATCAAAATCATATTATCTCTAGGCGTTTTTCCAAATCCTATTCCAACATCAAGATATATATCTTTTGCTCCCAAACTTTCTAAAATTTCCAGCTTTTTACTGAAAAAATCATCAACTTCACTTAAAATTTCACAGTCGCAAACATTTTGTTGCATAGTTTGCGGATCGCCTTTTTTATGCATAAGACAATAACTAGCGCCAAATTCCTTTGCAAGCGTGGCTAACGAACAGTCTGCACTTATATCGTTTATCATACTAAATCCACGCTCCAAAGCGTACCTAAGACACTTTTTATCAAAACTATCGAGACTCAACTTTACCTTTTCGTGCAATTTATTTGAATAAATTTCATCTATAACCGGCTTAACTCTATTAAATTCATGTTCGCTACCTATGTATTGACTTCCTGGACGAGAACTTACCATACCGATATCAACATAGCTGGCGCCATCATTTATCATTTTTTCTATCTTAAAAACAGCCTCATGTATATTTGTTCTACTACTCGGATTAAAACTATCTTCATTAAAATTTAAAACACCCATAATAAGAGGATTATCAGGTTTTCTGAACTCTTTTGAGATAAATTTAGCTAAAGTTTTCAGTCCAAAATCTTGCATTAACTCTTTTTTAGCTAAATAAGAAATTTGCTTATCATTTGCTATAAGAAGTGCATTTTCAAGTTCATCTCCGCCTAAAACCGTTTCTTTTGAACTAACCAACTCGGCACCTATACTCAAAGCGTCTTGTTTTAAGATATTTGCTGCGGCTCTTTTTATATCTTTTATATAAAAAAAATTCAAATGGCTCTTTTGTTTCATGATATTTAGCCCTGCCTTTTGAGGCTTTATGGTATAGCAAATACTTTCAAATCCACTATTTGCATCTATCTTAAAAACTCTCATCGCATCCTTTGCATAATCAGTAATAAAAGCGGCGTTAAAACCTGAATCGATTTTGCATTTAGATCAACTAAACGGTAAATTTTATAAAAATATCTATAATCCTCAACACTAAAAGAAGCTCCAGAATCGATAGCTTCGCAAACTATCGACTTTACTAAGTTTAGCAAAGAAGTTTTATTTAGTTTATCGACTTTTTCTAAAGATATACTTTGTTCTATAAAATTATATATATC
>OODU01002150.1_pt1 | contig 17440 bp, 16 predicted proteins | sample 1671171 | NCBI WGS metagenome assembly OODU01 (sample SAMN06348129, study PRJEB24527) | human gut metagenome | biome: human gut; feature: ankylosing spondylitis patient; material: feces | host: Homo sapiens | place: China | collected 2015-10
TTTTTTTTTTTTAATGATACGGCGACCACCGAGATCTACACTCTTTCCCTACACGACGCTCTTCCGATCTCGGATTTCTTCAATATATTCAGCTGCATCCACACTGAGGCGGGCAAGGATCACCTGGATTTCTTCCTGCTCCTGGGCATATAATTCTTTCAGATCATTGTTCAGTTTGACAACGGCCATCGGCTCAATGAAAAGTGTGGAGCCGGTTGCTGACTGGTCATGGATCAGACCATTTACCTGGCTGCGGTACTCGGCTTTTACCGGGAGACAGTAACGGTCGCCACGCATGGTAATAATGGCATCCTGGAGATAGGTGCGCATGGAACCGTTCAAAAGTCCGGTCATGGTAGAATGGATCTTGTCATTCATGCCGTTAATACTGCGGCGGATCTGCTTTAATTTGCTGCTGGCATCATCGCTGATCTCATCTTCACCAAGAATACAGCGGTCAATTTCGGCAGAAAGTGGTGTAAGCGGCGCAAGCTGTTCAAAATATACATCCAGACAATCTGCCTGATCGTCTGCATTTTCATGACGGCCGTAGGATTTGATCCGGGCGGTTGTCTGAAGAAGCTTGCCGATCCGGAGGAGTTCCGGTGCGCTTAAGGCACTTCCGATCTCCAGGCGCTTAAGAGAGTCGGAGACAGCATAGCAGCCGCTGAAAGAAGGAATTCCCTTCTTTACAATGCGGGTAAATGCTGCGGCAGTCTGTTCCTGTGCAGTGATGATTTTGTTAAGGTCGGTCATCGGCTTGATCCGTCGGCAGAATGAAGCTCCGCCAGGGGAAGAAGCGTGATCGGTCAGCATCTCTATAATTTTTGGAAATTCCAATTTTGTTAAAGATTTTTGATTCATAATACATTTATACCTCATATTTTGTCTGGTTCTATTTTAACTTATTTACCGTCTAAATGAAAGTGGAAAGGTGAAATTTCGTTGAACATTTGCGGGGAATCATGTATACTAAAACCAGGTGTGGCTGAAAGCACTCCGGAGGCCTAAGGAGAAGCACAATGTCTGATAATCGGGAGAATAAGCATAACGAAGAACCGCACGACAGTGAGGAAGAAAAATATTCGTTTTTGCAGGAAACAGTAAAAGATGAACAGCGAAGTAAAAAAGGAATCATGGGAAATCTGTGCAGGCTTGCAGGAAGAGGACTGATTTTTGGACTTGCAGCAGGCCTTGCGTTTTATGCCCTTCGCCCATGGGCGATGACACATCTGGGCGGAGAGAAGGTAACGATTCCGCTAGATCAGGAGGAAACTCCGATTGAGAATGAGACGGATACCAAGGATCAGGAAGCACAGGAAGAAGAGATTCAGTATCCGGATCTAACTGTCGAAGATTATCAGGAGATGAACCATGCATTATACCAGGTGGCATTGTCAGCAGGAAAAAGTGTGGTTGAGATCTATGCCGTGCACCGGGATGAAGGCTGGGAGAATGCAGGGGAGCAGGCTGTATCGGGAGTTATTTTCTGGGATAATGGAGCAGATCTTTTGATTGCGGCACCGGCAAGAATTGTAAAAGATGCAGAAGCACTGAAAGCCACATTTTCAGATAATACTACATATAACGCAACTTTGAAAAAGCAGGACCGGAATCTTGGACTTGCGATCATTGCGATTAAGAGATCAGATCTGTCGGATAGTACGAGGAACCAGATCCAGACGGCGATGCTTGGTAATTCTAATGCAGTGAACCGTGGGGACGGCGTGATCGTTCTTGGTGAGCAGTTTGGATATGCAGGTGGTGTCGGATATGGGATCATCAGTTCCACCAGAAATTACCGGACAGTGGCGGACGGGCAGTACCGGCTGCTTGATACAGATATTGCAGGAAGTGAAAAAGGGAGCGGAATTCTGTTTAACACGGCGGGTGAAGTGATTGGAATCTGTGACCAGTCAGAACTGCAGAGAGACGGAAATCTTGTAAGTGCCTATGCGATTTCGGATATCAAGGAAGAGATCGAACTTCTGGCAAATGGACAGGGAGTTCCGTATATTGGCGTTCACGGAGTTGTAGTGACGGAGAAGCTTGCCGGCGAACAGGGAATCCCGAAAGGCATTTATGTCAGGGAAGTAGAGGCTGATTCGCCTGCGATGCAGGCGGGGATCCAGAATGGTGATGTGATCACAGAGATTAACAAGACAGATATCACCGGTATAGCAGGACTTCATAAACAGATCGCAGAAGCCGGAACCGGTACACAGATCAGGATCAAAGGGCAGAGGCGTGGCGCAGATGGTTATGTCGATGTAACATTTGATGTGACAGTTGGAAGTAAAGAATAGATTTGCAGATAAAAAGCAACCATAAATTTAAAATATAGAGCAGGAAGAGGAATGACATGAGATATATTGAGACATTACACGAAGGCGAGACAATCAGAAATACGTATCTTTGCAAAGGGAAAAGAAGTGCGGAGACAAGGAACGGAAAACCATATGACAACCTGATCCTTCAGGACAAGACAGGAACTTTAGATGGAAAGATCTGGGATCCGAATTCAAATGGAATTGCAGATTACAGCGAAAAAGATTTTATTGAAGTTTACGGGGAGATCATCAGCTATAACGGCAATCTTCAGATGAACATCAAGCAGCTCCGTGTAGCAGACGAGGGAGAATACGATCCGGCGGATTATATGCCGACCAGCGAGAAAAGTGTGGATGGAATGTATGAAGAACTGATGCGTTATGGAAAGCAGGTGAAAAACCCGTATCTGCAGCAGGTGATCCGGTATTATTTTGTAAATGATGAACAGTTTATCAAGAGCTTCAAGGCACATTCTGCAGCAAAGAGTGTACATCACGGATTTGCCGGAGGACTTCTGGAGCACACATTAAGCGTAGTGAAATTCTGTGAATATATGGCAGGGGCATATCCGATCCTGAATAAGGATCTTCTGTATACAGCGGCAATGTGTCATGATATCGGAAAGACACAGGAACTTTCCCTGTTCCCGGATAATGATTATACCGATGATGGGCAGCTACTCGGTCATATTGTGATCGGTGTGGAAATGCTGGATGATGCAATTCGTGAGATCCCGGATTTCCCAAAGAAGCTTGCCAGCGAATTAAAGCACTGTATCGTAGCGCATCACGGAGAACTCGAATACGGTTCGCCGAAGAAACCGGCGCTTGCTGAAGCAATGGCACTTAATTGTGCAGATAATGCTGATGCAAAGATGCAGACACTGACAGAGATTTTTAAGGCAAAAGATACAAAGGACTGGTTAGGTTATAACCGTCTGTTTGAATCTAACTTAAGAAAGACCAGTATCTAAGAGAAGTTCTGAAAGAAAGATGAGTATAAAAATGAAGAAAAATGACGTAGTGACGGTAGAAGTTACAGATATCGGAATCGGTGGTGAAGGAATCGGAAAGGTTGATGGATATACTCTGTTTATCAAGGATGCAGTCATCGGAGATACCGTTGAAGTAAAAGTAATGAAAGCAAAAAAGAACTACGGATATGCGAGATTAATGCGGATTGTAAAAGAATCCGCATTTCGTGTATCTGCATGCTGTCCGGAAGCAAGACGCTGTGGCGGATGCCAGATTCAGGAGATGGATTACCGGAAACAGCTGGAGTTTAAAAATACAAAAGTAAGAAATAACCTGATCCGTCTTGGCAGTGTGGAAGAAGAATTGCTGGATCAGATCATGGAGCCGATCGCAGGAATGGAGGAACCGTTCCGTTACCGGAATAAAGCACAGTTCCCGATCGGAGTGGATAAAGAAGGGAATCTGATTGCCGGATTCTATGCCGGAAGAACCCATCAGATCATCCCGGTTCCGAACAGGGACTGCGTACTTGGAGTACCGGAGAATAAAGTGATCCTGGATCAGATTCTGGACTACATGCGGGAAGAGAAGATTTCTGCATATGATGAGGAACGGCACAAAGGGTTGGTGCGCCATGTCCTGGTCCGGTATGGATTTACAACAAAAGAGATCATGGTTTGTCTGATCATTAACGGGGATAAGCTTCCTAGCAGTGAAAAATTGTTGAAAAAGCTGACAAAGATTCCGGGAATGACAAGTATTACTTATAATATCAATAAAGAAAAGACGAATGTGATCATGGGATCAAAGGTTTGTCCGCTCTGGGGACAGACGTATATCACCGATTATATCGGTAATGTCAAATACCAGATTTCACCGCTGTCTTTCTATCAGGTGAATCCGGTACAGACAGAGGTACTTTACGGAACCGCACTGGAATACGCCGGGCTTACTGGAAAAGAGACGGTTTGGGATGTGTATTGTGGTATCGGAACGATTTCCCTTTTCCTTGCGCAGAAAGCACAGAAAGTTTACGGCGTGGAAATTGTGCCGCAGGCAATTGAAGATGCAAAGCATAATGCTAAGATCAATGAGATTACAAACGCGGAGTTTTTTGTAGGAAAGGCAGAAGAAGTGCTGCCGGAGTATTATGCGGATTATGCAAAAGAGCATCCGGGAGAGCATGCGAGAGCGGATGTGATCGTAGTCGATCCACCGAGAAAAGGATGTGAGAGAAGCGTACTGGATACGATGGTTCAGATGGAGCCGGAGAGGATCGTATATGTGAGCTGCGATTCAGCGACTTTGGCTCGGGATGTGAAGTATCTGCGGGAGAATGGGTATGAGATCAGGAAGGTGAAGGCGACTGATATGTTTCCGATGAGTGTGCATGTGGAGACGGTATGTCTTTTGTCCAAACTTCATGAAGCGAAGCATCATGTGAATGTGAGACTGGATATGGATGAGTTAGATATTACCTCTGCTGAGAGTAAAGCAACCTATGAGGAAATCAAGTCATATGTGGCAGAGCATAATGAGGGGATGAAAGTATCTAACCTTTATATTGCGCAGGTTAAGGCTAAGTATGGAATTATAGAGCGTGAGAATTATAATAAGCCTAAGTTAGATGACGCCAGACAGCCTAAGTGTCCAAATGAGAAGGAAGAGGCTATTGTGGATGCGATGGAGCATTTTAAGATGATTTAGTAGATATAGAGAAAGGATGCATAATGAATATAAAACTAATAATATTCGACTTTGATGGAACAATAATGGATACTAAAAATACGATTATAGCTGCAAAGCAGGAAACATTGCGTCAGATGGGAGTAGATGTAGCAGATGAACAGACATGTGCAAGTACAATTGGAATGTCTGCTAAAATAGGCTTTCAAAAGTTGTGTCCGGAATTATCAGAGGATATGATTGACTTATGTATGAAAAAATATCGTGAAATCTTTGATGAAACAAAGAAAGTAGTGCCACCTGTCTTATTTCCTAATATGGTTGAAACCCTAAATGAACTGAAGAAAAAAGGTATAGTGTGTACAATTGCTACTTCAAGGGGACACAATTCATTAGTTGAATTTCTTGAAAGTATGAATATTGCTAAATTTTTTTCGTATATATTAGCAGCTGAAGACACTACTTTGCTTAAGCCAAATGCAGAACCGGTTAAGAAAACATTAATTGATTTATCATGTAGTTTGGAGAATACTCTTGTTGTTGGAGATATGCCATTTGATATAATTATGGGTAAAAATGCAGGCGTGTATACATGTGGAGTAACCTATGGTGTTTCAGATAAAAAGAGTCTTTTAGATGCAGGAGCAGATTGGATAATTGATAGTATAAGTGATTTGCTAGAAATAGTATAAAATCCTATTTATGGATATAACTAACAATGATAAAAAGAATACAAAAAATTAAGGAAAAGGTCTAATTTATAGATACAGGAGTTGATAATCCTATGAAAAATAGAAATGTTATATATATAAGAGTTGAAACGCAGTGAACAAGCTATAATTATAATCCATCGGGAACTAAGGGGGCACTTCTATACGGAGAGATGTGCACCTTCATTTTATTTGGGCGTTACAGGATGAATTCCCGTCAAGGCTATACAATGTGCAGACAAAGTACACTATCAATACATCTGTCAAGCAGTTATTTTCCTTTTTACGTATTCATTTCTCTTGAATGCATGGGACAAACTCCTATTCCTACCGGTTGGAAAGAAATTTATTTGCATCCAAGATAATTTGCGGAGACTGTAATAAAGTATTTGTACGGAAAGGCTGGCGGAGCAGTAAGCAGTACAGGAGTTGACCGTAAGGTATGGCAGTGCAGTGAGTGGTACAAGGTTAAGGGAGTTATAGGATGCACCAACCACCATGTAGAGGAAGAAACATTGATAAAGGCTTATCTGATGGCTTGAAATGCATTGGTGGAGAACCGAGAGGATTTCATGGAGCAGTGGACGGAACAGTTACAAAGCGCGAACCTGTTGAAAGGTTATCGGGCAGAGAAGTTCATAGAATATACTGATGGGGCGAAGTCTTTGACGGAGATGGAACATTGTTGGTAGTGTTTCTGGATGGAACAGAGATTGAATGTAAAAATGAAGAGGAGTAAGAAAAGATGTCGATTGGGAGTTGAGATTCCTGATCGGCTTTTTTTCTTGCTCTTATGCAGATAGTAAAATGTAGGTGGGTGTGGTAAAATGGAATTGCATGCATAATAGTGGGAAGATTTGAAGGGATAAGAAAGTGATATTATTATTGTAAAAAGATTATAGAGTAATCGGGAAATTTCGATTACTCTTTTTAAGTATAAAAAATTGATAGATAATAGTAATAAAATAAAGGGTGGTACAGATTAATGGCAAGAAAATCTATTGATTGGATGAAAACAATGCCTGAGTTATTAAACGAGTGGGATTATGAAAAGAATAATATTATGCCTTTGGATATATCAATTTGGTCAAAAAATAAAGTATGGTGGAAGTGTAAATATGGACATGAATGGGCTTCGACTATGAATAGTAGGCAAAAAAAATCTGGTTGCCCTTATTGTGCGGGATTACTTCCGATTGTAGGAGTAAATGATTTACAGACAACAAATCCTGAATTAATAAAGGAATGGGATTATCAAAAAAATATTATAAAACCATATGAAATCAAGGTAGGAAGTGGGATGAAAATATGGTGGAAGTGTAAAGAAGGTCATTCTTGGGAAGCAACTCCAAATCATAGGAAAAAGGGACAGGGCTGTCCTTATTGTTCCGGTAAGAAAGTATTGGCAGGATTTAATGATATTAATACGCTAAGACCCAATATAGCAAAAGAATGGGATTATGAAAAAAATGAAAATAAAACCCCTGATATGTATACCGTTAGAAGCGGAAGTAAAGTTTGGTGGAGATGTAAAGAAGGTCATTCCTGGAAAGCAGTTATAGCAAGTAGAACAGGTAAAAAATATGTTCAATGTCCGTATTGTTCAGGTCGACTACCTATAGTTGGTACAAATGATTTGCAAACAACAAATCCTGATTTGATTAAAGAATGGGATTATGAGAAAAATAGTCCAATATACCCTTATATGGTAAAAAAAGGAAGCAATAACAAAATATGGTGGAAATGTGAAAAAGGACATGAATGGCAAGCTGAAATAAGTGCTAGAACAAGTGGAAAGTCAGGCTGTCCATATTGTGCAGGCAGAAAAACAATTCAAGGTGAAAATGATTTAGTATCTATTGAATCTAAATTATTATCGGAGTGGAATTATAAAAAGAATGATGGAAAAAAGCCAAGTGATTTCAAAATGCATAGTGGAGCATTAGTGTGGTGGAAATGTGAAAGAGGACATGAATGGCAAGCTAAAATAGCTGATAGAAGCAGAGGTGATGGGTGTCCTTATTGCTCAGGAAAGAGACTGATGGTAGGATTTAATGATTTAGCACATGTATATCCTTATTTGGCTAAAGAATGGAATTATGAAAAAAATCAAGGAAAGATGCCAGAAGATGTAACATCAAAAGCAGGGATAAAAGTGTGGTGGAAATGTGAAAAAGGACATGAATGGCAAGCTTTAATAAGCAACAGAAGCAGGGGTGATGGGTGTCCAATATGCAATTCTGGAATTAGAACATCATTTCCAGAACAAGCTATATTTTATTACGTTAAAAAAATATATCCAGATGCACTGAATCGATGTACACAACAATTGGGAGGAAAAAGAGAGCTGGACATATTTATTCCGTCAAAACAGGTGGGAATAGAATATGATGGTAGTGTATGGCATTCAAGTGAAAAGGCTTTAAATAGGGAAGTGAAAAAGTATGAAGAATGTATAAAGCAAGGCATTTTTCTGATACGTGTAAAAGAAAAGAATGGTGTACTAAAAGAAGGTTCTTGTGATGTGTTAATACGTACGGATAGTAACTATAATAATGAAACCTATAAAAAATTATTTTCTGAGCTGAATAATTATATTGATATTCCAGATGATATAGATGTTGTTAGAGATAGAATACATATTTTGGAGAATTATCGGACTGAATTGAAAAATAAATCAGTGGGTACATTATATCCTCATTTAGTTTTAGAATGGGATACTGAAAAGAATGGATTATTGACTCCCTTTATGTTTACACCAGGAAGTGGGGAAAAAATATGGTGGATATGTAATATGAATCACAGATGGCGAGCATCAATCGTATCAAGAACAAAAGGAAGCAAATGTCCTTATTGTTCAGGTATTTGTGTTATCAGAGGGAAAAATGATTTAGCAACATTAAGACCAGATATAGCCGCAGAATGGAATGATGAAAAAAATGGGGAATTGAAGCCATGTAATTTAAAAATTAAAAGCAATAAAAAAGTATGGTGGAAATGTAAAAATGGTCATGAGTGGCAAGCTATTATTTCTAATCGGACAAACAAAAATCAAGGATGTCCATTTTGTAAAAAAGGTGACAGTGAAAGTTAGAATAATAAAGTCTGATATTGAAATGTATATATCAGAAAAAAGACGTTTTAAGAATCTTTTATCATACCCACATAGGAAAAATCAAAGTACAAAAAGAGTAAACAGCACAACTGAAAACTTTGATTTTACACAGAGTGAATCCAAAGAAAGAATTAGAAACTCGAATCTATCAGTATTTTGAAGAAGTAGATTAAGGACCTGTAATCTACCATTGGACTTGTAAACTTGGTGAAGCTTCTGATACTGAGAGAGCAAACAGTTATTGTGTCGGTTATTTATTATTCGGCGTACTAGTGAGTACTTCTATATTTCAAATGGAGCTTATGCTTGAAAGGTTAACGACAGACTAACGGTAGACTAACGAAGAACTAACGACAGACTAACGACGGTATAATTGTTTTGCAAATCCGAGTATGATATTATTACCATGGAATTGATAGGGCGATTAATATTGAGATTTGTAAAAGGCTACTATTTTATTACAAAGAACTACTATTTGACTACGGTTTCAATACTTGTGCTGATGAAACAGGCATGTTATTATAGTGGCATAAAAAACTAATAAATTTACGCATAAAACTATTAAAAAACTAATATGTAGCCACTTTTATTTTTATTATAGCTGAAGTAATATTATCATGGGTAAGAGCGAAGCCTCTTAGCAGGTTAAGGCAACACGAAGGAACTGAGTAAAATCAGTTCCTTTTTTTATTGCAAAAAATCAGAGAACAGGAGGAAATGCAAAGTGAAAGAGTATTCAAAAGGTATTTATGTGAAATTTAAACCGGAGGAGGTGGAAATACTGCATGATCGGATGAAGGAAGCCGGAGTTCAAAATATGAGTGCGTATATCAGAAAGATGGCGTTAAACGGGTATGTAATAATCCCTGAATGGCCTGATTTGAACCGGGTAATATCTTTACATACAAGGATTAGTAATAATCTCAATCAGTATGCTAAGAAAGCAAATGAAACGGGGAAGCTGTATGAAGAGGATATTGCAGAAATAAAAAAGATGAATAATGAGCAAACAGAGCTTCTAAAAAAGGCACTTGAAGCAGTTATTTATCTATATGAGGAAGATTCAAAGAAGAGAAAGTGAATTGATAAAAAGCGTTAGCGTGGCTCTGCGGTTTATCCGCAGTTCGAGGGATTGGGGGCGCAAGACGTCCGGTGGACGTCTGTTCTGCGCGGACCGGAGTGGAACGGAGACTTCCCCAACAAGCAAAAATGCGCCGGGTATATACCGGGGCACTGCTTGCCAATTAGCAAAAAAGAAAGGATTTCATTTATGGTAAAAAATAAAGTGGTTATGAAAGAAAGAGATGCATGGAGTGATTTGGCGAATTTCATTGGAGAAATGGTAGCAAAGTATGCAGACACAATGGAACTGGCCCAATTACCGGATCCTGATAATTATCTTCGCATGAAGAGAATAAAACAGTTGTACATGGAATTATATAAAACAGAAAAAATTGAGAAATTCAGAAGTATTATCATTCCTATTGAAAGAAATGCTGCGGCATGATAGAATGACCGTATAGACGGAAAAGAAATCGATAAATACGGATATATAACATAACGGAGGAACACACATGATTATCAGTGAAAGAATTTTTTACATAATGGAGCAGAAGAACATGAGCCAGTTGGAACTGTCGAGAAGAACCGGGATTGCAACAAGCAACATCAGTGACTGGAAAAAGAAAAAGACAAATCCAAAAGCAGACTGTTTATTATCCATATGTGACGCATTGGATATTACACCGGAACAGCTTTTAACGGGAAAAGGAATTGATCCGGAATATAAAGATACAGATATGGATTATGAAGTCACTAGGTCGGACATTAAGATATTGAAGCAGATTCACAGCCTTGGGGACAAACAGTATAAAAGATTGTTGGCATATATGAAGGCATTGAAGAAACTGGAAACAATGGAGAGTATTGTGGAGGAACAGAACTAGTAGTTAATACTAATAGGATGATAAGCCAGAATAGGGGGATGCAATGAAAAGTATTATGTTTAAGACAAAAATATTTCATGAGGGGAAAATGTATCTTCTTGTATCGGATGTTACAAAGTTGATGGAGATATCGGAGAAAGCATTTTGCAAGAAATATTCTGATGAGATTGTTGAGATCCCTGGTTGTAGGAAATGTATCGCAGAAACTGATTTTAATTTATTGATTTCAGATGACAAAGAACTTTTCAAGAAAATGGGTATGCTAGAAGTAACAAAGGTTGAAACACTGAGAAGTGAGATTGCGAGTATCATAAGCTTTCAGCCACTTAAATTCATGATGGCAAAAGAATATTTGAATATGATGAAGATAAAAACTGGATGCAAATCCGAGCAACAATATGTGGAGAAATATGAAATCCCGAAAGAATTTGATGAAGCATTACAGCGTTTTATGAATAGTCATCATGATAATAGTTACTATAAGTCAATGATTAACTATCTTAAGAATAAAGAATGTTTCGATTTAGATAAAATTCGGGAATTAGGATTGGATATTCAGTATTTGTCATCGATAACATCCGATGGATCCATGACTTTGGAAGTATTTGTAGTTGGAAAAGGAATATTTTATAGTGTTCTTGAAGATGATGAGGGTGAGCAATGGAACGAAATCCATATTGATGAGATGGGAAATATAAAGCTTCCTTACTTTTCTTATTATTCAGATCGAGTAGAAGAACGTATAATTAATCTCTCACATACTGAGGTGGATAGAGATTTTTCAAGATATAACACGGTAGAAAATATTCAGTGGTGCATACAAAACTTGAATATGAAGGGGATAGAAGATTATGAATTTGATGTTTTAGGTTATCATTCAGATGCTATAGACTTAAGAATTCATACAGATTTACTTGTAAAAATGATAGTCCCGGATGCAATTGATACTATTTTTACAGATCAGATTATTGATTTGGAGAAATTAGTCTGGATAACAGATGTAAGTGATATGAGAGTGTTTGCGTAGGATATATGAATTTAAACGTATCGAATCCGACCTGTTTAGAAGCTAAGTAGGATTGAATGTACTTATAATAATGTGGCTGCCATTTGCTACTTCACTAAAATAAACTATAGAAACAATGTCAGTGAAAGGAATATACATGGAAGAAGATAAAAAAGAAGAAATAGAAATTGTCAAAGTAACAGAGGAATTAATTAAGGCCAAAACCTATGAAGTAAGAGGTTATAAGGTAATGCTTGATTTTGATTTGGCTAAAATATATGGTTATTCAACCAAAGCTTTTAATCAACAGGTCAAAAATAACAGTGAGCGTTTCGCATCAGATTTTGCATTTAAACTTACCAAGGAAGAGGTTAACAACTTGAGGTTAAAAAATTTGACCTCAAGTTGGGGCGGTTCAAGATATTTGCCTAATGCTTTTACTGAACAAGGTATATACATGCTTATGACGATACTTAAAGGTGACCTTGCAGTTAAGCAGAGTATTGACCTCGTGAGAACATTCAAAAAAATGAAAGATTACATATTAGAAAACAGAGAATTGATAGGGCAGCGCAAACTACTTCAGCTAAGTATGGAGACTGCCAATAACAGAATTGAAATAAGCAAGATAAATTCAGATATGATATCCATTGAAAAGCAAATCTCCGATGTTGTGGAGGGATTGAAGGATGTTGTAACAAAATCTGAGCTTGCTGATATGATGAATAGCTTCATTTCAGATGATGATGAAAAGTGGCTCATGTATAATGCGAAGTTTAGTAGCGCTGATGAAGTATATGCGTCAATTTATAGACAGGCAAAGGTCTCGATATATGTCGTTGATAATTATATTGGATTAAGAACACTGGTTCATCTAAAGAATTCTCAGTCAGGAGTATCTATTATTCTTTTTAGTGACAATGTTGGAAATAATAAGCTTCATAATATAGAATTTACTGATTTCTGCAAAGAGTATCCCAATGTAAAAATTTCCATGCAGAAAACTGGTGGGATATTCCATGATCGATTTATAGTGTTGGATTATGGAATATCTAAATATGCCCCGGTGATTGCCGCACTGTTGAAAAATCCGACTTTGATTTTACCACGATAGAGGGGAGTACAGATATGATTTATTGTGAAAAAGTCTCAGAATTGTTTGGATTATCAGGTGATGAAATAGCGCAAAGAATGGAAAATTTCTATAATGATAATTCGGATGCGGAGAAAAAGTCCTGGAGAGCTTCTTTACCTAAATTGATAGAAGTTATACAATCAGCAGGGTTGGGAAATCTGTATATTGCAACAGAGTATGAGCTGCCAGCAGGTGGAAGAATAGATGCAGCTCTTATTGGTGATGATGATAATGGAAAACATCGAGTTCTTGTGATTGAACTTAAACAGTGGAGTCGAGATGGAATAGAGTATTATGCAAACAAGGGATTTCCAGCAATAAAGGTAAACGCAACAAATCCATATCTCTCGCGACATCCAGTAAATCAAACTAAAGAGTACACAGATGCATTGATTGGAAATCATAGTAATGTTGTTAATGGACAGTTAAGTGTTTCTGGATGCCAGTATTTGCATGAGTTTGAACTTGGTGAAAAGAATTTTTTCATTCAGGATAGGTATTCAGATATTGATATTTCTATGATGTTTGTAAAGGGAGAGGAAAAAGTATTTGCTGATTATTTAAAGTCTGTTTTTTCTCCATTTACGGATAATGAATTGGCTAGAAACTTGTTTATTGAGGGGGATTATGTTACTACGGAAATGGATATGGAGATAATAAATAGAATTACTGAATCTCCTGATAATATACCATTATGGCACGACCAATCAAAAATACTTGATTATATCATGCCGTTACTTAAACAACAGGCAGAGGGTAAACTGAGAACAAAGCATATGATTGTTATTGCTGGTGCAGCCGGAACGGGAAAGACAATTGTTGGATTTCGGATTTTAGCGGAGTATTGGCGACTGCATCCTAACGCCAATAACAACTACAAGTGTAAGTACACATTGCCAAGGAGCCGTACAATCAAACAGGTACTTGATGGGTTATGCAATGACCAGGCAGGTATACGAGCAGTGTTTTTAGATTCTATTAGGGGACAGTATGATTTATTGGTAATTGATGAGGCACACAGAATAACTAAATTTAATAATTCGATTAGTTCTGCCCAGATTGTAATTGTTCTTCAAGATGACAGGCAGCGGGTGAGAGGTAATGAAATTGGTACAAAGGATAATTTCAAAACTTTTGCGAGGAGAAATGGTTATACATTTACTGCATTTTCATTAGAGTATCAAAAGCGATCTGGATTAGGAAGCTATGTCGATAGATTAGATAGACTACTTTATGGGAAAGAATATCTAAATGATGTTGGATTAGGGATTGAAGTTACTGTGTGTGACAATATTCAGGATATGGAGTTATGGATGAACAATTGTCATAATACAACAACAAGTATAAAATATTATGCTTCTTATTGCTGGGAGTGGAAAAGTAAAAAGAAACCTACAGAAATAGATATTAAAATACCCAAAATTAATCCAGTATTTCAAAAGCAATGGAATCCGATGTATAATCAGTATGATTGGTATTTGGATTCAATTGATAAAGTTGGATGTATTTATACGGCACAGGGGTTGGGATTTGATTATGTTGGATTTATTTGGTGGGATGATCTTGTATGGAGAACAGATCATTGGGAGGGTCATATTGATAAGGTTACCCGATACGATGAGCAATTGAGGGATTCTATTACCAATAACACAAATGCTCAGGAGTTATTGTTGAACATTTATCGAGTAATGCTTACGAGAGCAAAAAAAGGTTTGTGCATATGGTTTGAAGATGCAGAAACAAAAAAACATTTCAAAGAGGTGTGTCTGTTGGAGGAATAGCGATGGAAAGATTAGAAGAATTATCGGCACGAATAAAGAAATTTAATGAAGACAGGGATTGGGATCAGTTCCATACACCATCTAATTTGGCAAAGTCTATTTCGATTGAAGCAGGTGAATTGCTGGAATGTTTCCAATGGAATGATACTAATTATAATATGGATAATGTTCTTGAGGAACTTGCAGATGTAACAAATTATTGTCTGCAGATGGCGCAGGTTCTTGGTGTTGATATCATTGATGTAGTGAATAAGAAAATGGATATTACAGAAAAGAAATATCCTGTTGAAAAAGCCAAAGGAGTTTCGACAAAATACGATAAGTTATAAGGAGAGGTACGAATGGCAAAATACTCTATAGTAGAGTTGGCAGTCAGCAATGGTAATTTGGTTGGTGTTGACCAATTAAGCAATAATCAAAAGAGAGCATTAGAATTAAATAATGCTATTTATATATACAGAGGAACAAGGTCAAAGAAAGTATATATTGGTCAGACTATGCACTTTATTGAACGCCATAAGCAGCATTACAATGGAACGGAAGAAAAGTTTAGTACTGCTGATTTTAATAAAGTAATAGTAATCTTTTCGGTGTATTTTAATCGTTCTGCCATGGATGATGTGGAGAGCCAGCTGATCACATATTTTATGGCCGATAACTCAAAGAAGGCTGGAGCAGTATCATTTGATCATGATGATGTAATTAATAGAACTGGTGGTAACAGTGTAAATGAATATGTTGGCAGAGAAAATGTTGCTTCAGATGTGATTCTTCCGTTATGGGAGAAAGAGTTATGGTCAAGAGGCTGGGTGAGTTCATCTACACTTGAAGAATTAAGGACAAAAGAGTTGGTGAAATATAGTCCTATCAAGCAATTGACGCCTGAACAGGGACAACTGATAACAGAAATCATTCATAATCCGGACAGGAATTATGTGATCAACGGGGATGCAGGGACTGGAAAGACTGTATTATTAACACATCTTGTTGCCAGTATACTTAAAGAAAGACCGGAGGCAAAGGTAGGTGTTGTTGTACAGCCAAACTGGGAGAAGACAGGAGAAAATATCTTTAAAATATATGGAATGAATAGCAGATATCTTTCTGTTACTACTGCGACAAAGATCATTACCGGGAATGAAAGATATGATGTCATTATTGTAGATGAGGCGCATAAGCTTTCCAGAAAGTATGGAAAGCAGCATCCTTCATTTGGACAGGTATATAAAATTCCGGGCTTTGAGGATTGCAATTCTCATCTTGAAATACTTCAGAAGATGGGAAAGCAGATCATTCTCATGTATGATGTATTGCAGGCTATCAGACCTGCAAACATTACAAGAGAGGTGTTTCAGCAGCTAACGGCCGGTTATGAGAAAAAGTTTTTACATACGCAGTTTAGAATTCAGGCACCGAAAGGAAAAAGTTATACTTCTGATGATTATGTAAATGGTATCAAGTATCTGCTTTATAAAGATACAGGGCTGCTTGCTTCTGACTTAACTAATTATAATCCGAATTTTAACAGAGATGTTTTCAGGGACAAATCCGAAGATGCTTATTTTGGATATTTTACAGGAAAACCTATGCATCAGCTGATTGATTGGATCGAGGAAGATAGAAACTTCCATGCGGAACATATTAACAGAGTACTGTCCGGAATGTTTTGTTGTGCTACGGCTGATAAATGGAGTAGTACACATGGCAAAGATCCATCAATCACACATTTCCATGAGGATGGCTTGAATAGAAGATGGAACTCTACGCAGGAGAACTGGATTAATATTGGCGATGAAGATGCCGAGGATCAGATAGGTTCGGTATTTGCTGTGCAGGGAATCGACTTAAATAAGGTTGGGGTTATGATAGGACCTGATATAAGAGTGAATGAGGATGGAAAACTTGAGGCAGTTCCAGATAACCATAATAATACAAATAATAAGTTTTCTGTTGAAGAAATGGCAGATCCTATGAATCAATTCGAATTTACGCTATACATTTTAAATCAGTATTATGTCTTGTTAACACGGGGGATTGATGGAATTCGACTTGGTTTTTGGGACGGAAACGATTCTTTTAGAAAGTATATGGAAGATACTTTGGATATAGGAGCATGAATAGTATGAGAATTTTATTAGGCACAACAAATCCTTCAAAAGTGAAACGATTTTCGGATCTGTTAAAAGGATATGATGTAGAGTTTGTTACTCTAAAGGATCTTGCGATTACAGATGAACCTGAAGAAAATGGAACAACACCGGAAGAAAATGCGATTGCAAAAGCAAAGTTTTATGGACAGTATTTTGAGGTTGTGATCTGCAATGATTCAGGACTCTATTTTGAAGAGCTGGCATTGGATGATGTGCGCCAGCCGGGATTAAATGTCAGAACTCCAATGCAGATGGACAGATTGTCAGATGAAGAGATGATCGATAAAGCCTCGTCAAAAAGATTTGAAGGATGGCCGCTTGATTCGCTGTCAATGAATAAAGAAACCGGCAAGTATTTTGTTGATGGAAGTATGGAAGAGAGTAAAGAAAATATCATTAAAGATGAATATGAAAAAGAGATTGTAGATTTTTTGACGAAGTCTTTGCATATTACATGAAATTGACAAGTCCACCTATCCATGTATATAATACAAAAGATATAAAGATCAGAGGAAAACAAATTTCTCAGGAAAGGAGAGCAGACTATGCGCTGGAAAACAACGAATCTTCACCTGCAAAAAGGCAACAAATTAGCTGTTTACAGGG
>OODU01002157.1_pt1 | contig 17408 bp, 9 predicted proteins | sample 1671171 | NCBI WGS metagenome assembly OODU01 (sample SAMN06348129, study PRJEB24527) | human gut metagenome | biome: human gut; feature: ankylosing spondylitis patient; material: feces | host: Homo sapiens | place: China | collected 2015-10
GGTTTCTTGAAGATCTGCTCGGTCAGGAAGCGCTCATGCTCGGTCTGAAGGTCGCAGCCCCAGGATACCTTGTAGTCAAACTGGTCGTTGTGCTCTTCCAGGATCTTCACCGCGTCGGTGTAGGTGATGCGGCCGAACTCGGAATTTACAACATTGTTCAGACGGTCTAACAGACCCTTGTCGATGAAGTTATTGAAGAATGCCATCTCCTCCGGAGCGTGCTCCAGCACATAGCGGATGACATATTTTAACATGCCTTCTGCAACTTCCATGTTGTCGTCCAGATCAGCGAATGCCATCTCCGGCTCGATCATCCAGAACTCGGCAGCGTGGCGGGTGGTGTTGGAATTCTCAGCACGGAAGGTCGGTCCGAATGTGTAGATGTTGCGGAATGCCATAGCGTAGGTCTCGCCGTTTAACTGGCCGCTTACAGTTAAGTTGGTTGGTTTGCCGAAGAAGTCCTGAGTGTAGTCAACAGAACCGTCTTCGTTCTTCGGAACATTGTTTAAATCCATGGTGGTTACCTGGAACATCTCGCCGGCACCCTCGCAGTCACTTCCGGTAATGAGTGGGGTGTGAACGTATACGAAGTCACGCTCCTGGAAGTACTGGTGAATGGCGTATGCGATCAGGGAACGCACGCGGAATACAGCCTGGAATGTGTTGGTGCGCGGACGCAGATGGGTGATGGTACGCAGGTACTCCAGGGTGTGGCGCTTTTTCTGAAGAGGGTAGTCCGGTGCGGACGGACCCTCTACGGTAACCTCAGCCGCCTGGATCTCGAACGGCTGCTTGGCCTCCGGGGTAGCAACCAGGGTGCCTTTTACGATGATGGCAGCGCCTACGTTTAATTTGCTGATCTCAGCAAAGTTTGCCATATTGTCATGATAAACGACCTGAAGGGTCTCAAAATAGGTTCCGTCGCTGACTACGATAAAGCCAAACGCTTTGGAAGCACGCACGCTGCGCACCCAGCCGCCGATGGAAACCTCTTTGCCGAGGTAAGCCTCCCGGTTCTTATAAAGTTCTCTTACAGTAACTAAATCCATGATACTTCTCCTTTGATCTGTGTTTTTTTCGCAGCAGGATTCTTTGTTTATCCCTGCGTTTTCCTGTTTTGACAGATATTTATGGAATGATTTCCACACTTAATCAAGATTATACTTCATTTTATTAAGTGATTCAAGGAAAATTATCGAAATACAGGCATTTTGCAGGTGCCGCCGGGCATGCCCCACGTACAGATGCGGCAAGCTGGAAGCACCGTTTTGCAAAGTGCCCCGGCCAATCGCAGAAATAGTGTTATATTTTTTTACCAGCTACCATATATAGACAATGCTCGAAATAACACAAAAAGTGTCGGAAAATGTACAAAAATTATTGAAAATAATACAATTATTTGTTCACTATTTCTGAAATGTGTGTTATAATGGTAGATACAAGAAAACACTACAGCGAGGTGATAACGTGATTAAAAAGGAAATGATTGCCATGCTTTTGGCAGGGGGACAGGGCAGCCGCCTTGGAGTATTAACACAAAAAGTCGCAAAACCGGCAGTATCGTTTGGCGGCAAATACAGAATTATCGATTTTCCGCTCAGCAACTGTATCAATTCTGGCGTTGACACAGTTGGAGTTTTAACACAGTATCAGCCATTACGTCTGAATAGTCACATCGGAATTGGTATTCCGTGGGACTTAGACCGTAATGTCGGAGGAGTTACCATTCTTCCACCATACGAGCGGAGCAAAGGCAGTGACTGGTATACCGGTACTGCAAATGCGATTTATCAGAACCTGGAGTATATGGAAAGCTATAATCCAGACTACGTTCTGATCCTCTCCGGCGACCACATTTACAAAATGGATTATGAGGTTATGCTGGAGTATCACAAAGCAAACAATGCAGATGTCACCATCGCCTGTATGCCGGTGCCGATCGAAGAAGCAAGCCGCTTCGGTATCGTGATCACCGATGACAACAACCGGATCACCGAGTTCGAGGAGAAGCCAGCAAATCCGCGCAGCAACCTGGCTTCCATGGGTATCTACATATTCAGCTGGCCGGCATTAAAGGAAGCACTCATCGCTATGTCCGAGGAGCCGGGCTGTGACTTTGGTAAGCATGTCATCCCGTACTGCCACGGAAAGGGCGAACGCATCTTCGCTTACGAGTACAACGGTTACTGGAAGGACGTCGGCACCTTAGGCTCTTACTGGGAAGCAAACATGGAGCTTATCGATATTATTCCAGAGTTCAACCTCTATGAGGAATACTGGAAGATCTACACCAAGAGCGATATCATCCCGCCGCAGTATGTAGCTGCAGACGCAGTCATTGAGCGCAGCATCATCGGCGAGGGTACCGAGGTACACGGAACCATTACCAACTCCGTGATCGGCGCAGGTGTTACCATTGAGCCGGGCGCAGAGGTACACGATTCCATCATCATGCGCGACTGCCACATCAAGGCAGGCGCAAAGATCAACAAAGCCATTGTCGCTGAGGACACTACGGTGGGCGAAGGCGCAGAGCTGGGTGTCGGCGAGTACGCACCGAGCAAATATGACCAGAAGGTATACCAGTTTGACCTGGTAACCATTGGCGAACACAGTGTGATCCCGGATCACGTAAAAATTGGTAAGAATACCGCAATTTCCGGCGTCACCACTCCGGAGGACTACACCGACGGGGCACTGGCAAGCGGAGACTACATTATAAAGGCAGGTGGCGTACGATGAAAGCGATTGGTATTGTATTAGCAGGCGGAAACAGTAAGAGAATGCGGGAATTATCCAACAAACGTGCGATTTCCGCAATGCCGGTTGCAGGCAGCTACCGCAGCATTGACTTTGCGCTCAGCAGCATGAGCAATTCCCATATCCAGAACGTGGCAGTATTTACCCAGTACAACTCCCGTTCCTTAAACGAGCATTTAAGCTCCTCCAAGTGGTGGGATTTCGGAAGAAAACAGGGCGGACTTTATGTATTCACCCCGACCATCACCGCAGAGAACAGCGACTGGTACCGCGGCACGGCAGATGCCCTGTACCAGAACCTTACCTTTTTAAAGAACAGCCATGAGCCGTATGTAGTCATTGCCGCAGGTGACGGTATCTACAAGCTGGACTACAACAAGGTTCTGGAATATCACATTGAGAAGAAAGCAGACATCACCGTTGTCTGCAAGGACATGCCTGAGGATGAGGACGTAACCCGCTTCGGCCAGGTAAAGGTAAACGAGGATGGCCGCATTACCGACTTCGAGGAGAAGCCTATGGTTTCCACCTCCAACACCATTTCCTGTGGTATCTATGTCATCCGCAGACGCCAGCTCATTGAGCTCATCGAGCGCTGCGCAGCAGAAGACCGTGTAGACTTTGTACGTGACATCCTGGTACGTTATAAAAACTTAAAACGTATCTACGCATACAAGATGGACACTTACTGGAGCAACATCGCTTCCGTAGATTCCTACTACAAGACCAACATGGACTTCTTAAAGCCGGAAGTACGCAACTACTTCTTCAAGGAATATCCGGACGTATACTCCAAGGTGGATGATCTTCCGCCTGCAAAATACAACCCGGGCGCACTGGTAAAGAACAGCCTGATCTCCAGTGGCTCCATCATCAACGGAACCGTCGAGAACTCAATCCTGTTTAAGAAAGCATATGTAGGAAACAACTGTGTGATCAAGAATTCCATCATCCTGAACGATGTTTACATCGGTGACAATACCGTCATTGAGAACTGCATCGTAGAGAGCCGCGATACCATTCGTGCAAATACCACGTATATCGGTACTCCGGAGGATATCAAGATCGTTATTGAGAAAAACGAACGTTATACCCTGTAATGGGCGTGTCTGTGCAGGCACCGGGCCTTGCATAGCGAAAAGGTTCCTGTTTGCGCAGTGCGTAAACAGCAGCAGGGGACATCGTTTTGACATCATGAAAACACACAGCCGGCAGCCGGGGCAGGCAGTCAGCCCGCTCCTGGCAGCCGCATAAATATGGGGGAGGGGTTTCCACATGCAGATAACAGATGTGAGAGTGAGAAAGATCGAAAAAGAAGGAAAAATGAAGGCAATCGTTTCCATTACCATAGATAACGAATTTGTTGTTCACGACATTAAGGTTATCGAAGGCGAGAAGGGATTGTTTATCGCTATGCCGAGCCGCAAGGCTGCAGACGGCGAATACCGCGATATCGCACATCCGATCAATTCGGGAACCCGCGATATGATCCAGTCCATCATCCTCGACAAGTACGAGAGTGCGGCACTGGAGAGCCAGCAGGAAGAGCTGGCATAAGAGCTGCTGTTTCCTGTATCAGGATTTACAGATAGACAGCGGCGGGAAAAGCAAAAGTCAAAGGACACCTGACAGAAAGGAAGATCTGTCAGGTGTTTTTACGTTGTGTTCATGGTAGAAATATGCTGTTGGAATGCCTGTTATTACATGCTTTTGAGTGCCATGACATGAAAAAACTGACCAATTTTGGCGAAGTTTGACCAATTCTTGCGAAGTACTTGCATAACGTTATTTTACGCGATATATTGTAGAAAAAGGAGGGGAACATTATGGAAAAGGACAATACGTATGAAAATTCGAATATAGAAGTAACGGAAACAAGCCGTTTGGAGGCAGAAAATATAATGGAAACAAGCGCAGGGGAACTGGTGGCTTCGCAGAAGGCGCAGAACCCGGGTGTGCTTTATATCCAGATGCTTGGAGGCTTCTCCATGACCTACCAGGGCCAGCCTATCTTACTTGGAAAAAGCCTCAGCAGCAAGATGCTTCATCTGTTAATGCTCCTCATCTACAGCCGCGGGGAGGGCATCCGCCGTATCCGGTTATTAGAGCAGCTTTACGGGGACAGTGACACCGAGCAGGCAGCCAATTCCCTGCGTGCCATGATCTTCCGTTTGAGAAAGAGCCTGGTTGCAGCCGGACTCCCGGATGGTGAGTATATTTCCACCAGAGGCGGCATATATATGTGGACAGCGGATCATGTCGATGTCGAGCTGGACGTGGAGGTGTTCCAGAAGCAGGTTATGGCAGCCATGGAAGAGAAGGATGCCAGAAAGAAGGTTACACTTCTGGAGGAGGCCTGCGGACTCTATAAAGGAGAGTTCCTGCCGCTTATGATCGCGGATGAATGGGTCTCCGCCGCAAACTGGAAATACCAGGAGCTTTACTTTAAGGTATTGCGGGAGCTTGCAGATCTTTTGAAAAAGCAGAACCGCTACGCAGAGCTGCTTCCATACTGTGAACAGGCGTTAAGCCGTTACCCATATGAGGAGTGGCAGTTGGTCAAGCTGGAATGCCTGACCGCCATGAAGGAATACCAGACCGCGGTGGAGTATTACGAGCAGATCGAAAAGGAATCGCAGCAGGAATACGGCATCAGCATGTCGGAGGAGATGATGGAGCATTACCGCGCCATTCGTAACATGATCCAGTACGAGATGAACAACATCGAGGAGATCCAGCAGCACTTAAGACCGGATCCGAACGTATTCGGTGCCACCCGGTGTGACTACTTAACCTTCATTGATATTTACCGCTACATCGTCTGGGTGCTTGGGAGAGAAGATACCAGAGCTCATCTGGTCCTGTTCACCCTGATCGACCGGGAAGGGGAGCCGTTAGAATCCTCGGAACAGTTAGAGGAGGTGCGGCAGAGACTGGAAAGCTCCATCATCCGCTCTGTGCGGCGCTCTGATCTGTATACCCGTTATGGAAAGAACCAGTTTCTGGTCCTGGTGACCAGCACAGACCAGAAGGGCTGCAATATCGCGGCAGACCGTGTGTGCAAGAATTTCCGCACTGTAAACCGCCGCAGAAAGATCGATGTCTACTATGCCTGCCGGCCAGCCATGGCTGTGACCGGAGACAGTTTAAAAAAGAACATGGGAAAGAATGTTAAGGAGCTGGAAACGGAGGCATAACCGGGAACGGAAGGCGCATGAAAAATGCAGCCTGAAAAGAGCTGCGGAATGCGGCGGAAAAGTAAGAAAATTGCGGTGCAAATGGCAAAAAATGTAAGGGAAAATGCAGAAAGTAACAGTTCCTGTAACGCCTGGCAGCGTATACTAAAAATGACAATGAAAGCATTGTCTGATTTTTACTATTATTCACCTTCAGATAGTCAAATTTAAGGGAAAAGGAGAGAGAAGTATGAAAGGACTCGAAGCGAAAACATTGGGCCTGAGAAAGATGCTCAGGCACGAGTATAAACGCATCGTGGCGTTTATGCTGACGGTAGCCATGGTTGTGACCAACTTTGGCACCAACCTGACCGTGGCGTTCGCGGCAGGCGAAGAAGAAAGCTCTCTGTTCCTGCTTAACAGCAGTGAACTTGAGGATGCGATCAGCGCAGCTCTGGAAAGTGGAGATGTGTTCGATTTTTCATCCCTGGAGCTGAAAGCAAAACAAAAGAGCCTGAAGACATCCTATGAAAAACTGATAGGAAGCAAGGCCGGAAAGGTATACCAGCTCGACGTAGATGTAGACAGCACCTACGCAACCGAGAACACAGACCTGCAGGTATTCTACAACGCAGGTACCGACAGCGTGGTATTCCTGTTCATCAACCAGAGTGACATGGCAGTTACCTTCCGCGCAAACGTAAGCGGATATGAAACTGCACGCGTTACCGTAAATCCGAACACCACCAACATCGAAGATGCAGAGGGTGTGGAGAACGCGGAAGACTACAGCGGCACCACCATGGTGGACGATGAAAAGAAGCCGCAGGCAGAGGTTGTAAAGCCGGAAGACGAAACCTCTGAATCCGAGAGCGCTTCTGACGAGACCGAAGCAGACGTAACCGAGAGCGGCGAGGCAGAGGAGACCACCGGCGCAGAGGAAACTGCTGAGACAGAAACCACCGCAGCAGAAGAGACCGAAGCAGAGACTGAGCCGGAAACCGAGGCAGAGGCACCGGCAGCAGACGAGGCTGAGGAAGAAATTGAACTTACTCCGGAAGAGGGAAGCGCAAGCGCATCCATCTCCGCAAAGAAGGTATTCCGTGTAAGCACCAGCGCAGAAGCAGCAGGGGAAGCTCCGGCAGCAGACGCTGAGGAAGAGACCGAAGCAGAGGAGCCGGAAAAAGAAACTGAGGCTCCTGTAGAGACTACCGCAGAAGAAACCGTTGCTGATGACAGCACGGAGGAAACCATTGCAGACGAGACTCAGGCAGACGAGACCACCGCAGCCGATGAGACAGACGGCGAGCTCACCGATGAGACTGAGGCTCCGACCGAAGACGTTACCGCTCCGGATGAAACAACCGGAGAACAGCCGGCAGACAACGACGGCAGCGAGAATATTGGTTTTGACAACGACGAGCAGTTCCTGGAGGATGACTCCATTGAACTGGCAGGCGAGCTGAATGGTAAGGCATACAACACCGTAACCATCTGGGGCAACGCAAACGCAAGAGCGTATGTGGTAAAGGCCGAGGATCTGACCGGTGAGGCAGCAGTAGAGGGCCAGTACAGCGTAGATTACTCCGTAGATCCGGTAGGCGCAGCAACGATCAAAGGCGCACACACCGTAAACGAAGGCGAGACCCTGTACTTTGCAGTAGACCCGCAGGTAGGCTACGAGATCACCGAAGTAACCGCCAACGGTGAACCTCTGGAAGAGGCAGACGCAGCAGATGTTGCAAGCGCATCCAATCTGGAGCAGCATGAGCATGTCTATGCAGTAGAAGCCGTTACCGAAGATCTGGAGATCGTGGCAAGCCTGGAGGAAACTGCTCCGCATCCTGGATTTGAAGAATCCGTTACAGTTAATGGTGTTACCATTACGGCAACGGCTGAAGAAGGAATCTTACCGGAAGGCACAACTTTATCTGTAGAAGAAGTAACCGAACAGGTTCAGGCAGCCGTAAAAGAAAAAGTCGAAGGCGAGAATGAAGGCACCACAGTTACTGATGTGATTGCATACGACATTAACCTGATGCTGGATGGCAAAAAGCTGAACAATACATGGGGGGAAGATCATTATGTAACAGTTAACTTCTCTGGTAATCGTATTGAAGAAGCAAGTAAAGAAGCTGATCAGGTGCAGGTAGCAGCACTGGAGACAAGTGAAAAAGAGATTGTAGAGGCAGCGTTTGGCGGAACAGAAGAAGTTTCAGTTATCGACAATGTGACGGCAGATGATCTGTCACTTGAAGTTCAGAAGGTAGATGCACAGGATGCTGTAGATGTTTCTGGAGATGCAAGCATTAGTGAATTATCTGTAGAAGCAAGGCATTTTACAGTTTATACGGTTACATTTACTTCTTCTTATTACGGTGATAAAAAATAAAAGTTAAGACTTATAATGTAGATACAGATAAAGAGTTTTCTGTAGATGGATTATCCTTATCCGATATATCAGTACGGTCTGGTGAATGGAAAGAGATACGGAATTTTGCACATACCATTCCGGGATATACATTTGTGAAAGCTACTGTTGATAAAAGACAGAATAGCAATGAAATAACATATCTTAGAATGTGGTATGGGGAGATAAATTACTATACCAGTAATGGACAAACAAAATTTATTAATGGTGGCTCAACAATATATTTCTGGTATAAACCTACTGCAACCCAGATTACATTAAAAGCGGGCAACATGGGTGGAGCTGGTGCAGATTACAATTTAGCAATTCAGGATGGAAAGTCTCCTTGACCGGATGTAAGCGCAACTGGTATCAGCAACACAGAAGGTCGAGATTTCCTTGGTTGGGCAACTTCACCGGATGAAAGAAATAATCTTTTCCTCCCGAAGTCAGAACATTCCATCACCAATGGAGCTGTTTTATATGCAATCTGGAGTTACCAGGTAACCTTTGATCCCAATACATCTTTGCATGGAAGCGGAACTAAATTCAAAGTAAATGTTCCGAAAACCGGAAAAATCAGTACAGCAGCTTTACCGTCTGATTTCTCGAATAATGAGGAATGGATGTTTGTCGGATGGAGTGGAAAAACATCGGGACATTATAATGGTGAAAAAATATTAGAGCAAACATATGTACCAGGAGTAGAGTTCCCTGGACTTGCTGATCAGTTTATTACAAATGATGTAACGTTGTACGCGATATGGTTAGACTCAACGGCAGAGGAAGGACAGACAGCTGAGTTTTATGTAAGACTTGATGGTAAACGGCCATTTGAGCCAACATCGTATGGTGCAACTGAATATACTGATCGGGATACAACAAATATGGTTGGAACGCTTCGACAGAAGCGAGAAATCAATAATAATCCAGAATGGGTAAAGGCTAATATTTTACAAGAACCAAGTGGAACACAAGTAAAAGCTGCTCTTATGGCAAAAGGCAAAATGTTTGATCCCAATACTCAGGAGATTGAATGGTACGTAATTAAAGAGCAGGCTCAATGGCATGTGGATGGTGTTATTAAAGACAAAGAGAAGCATTGGTTGAACTATGACCCGAATGGAGGAACTAATCCACCTGTATCTACGCAGCATGCTGAGCAGGAAGTTGTTACTGTAAACCTTCAACAAATTCCAAGTCGTGTTGGTTATGAATTTTTAGGTTGGGCAGACACAAAAACACAGGCAGATACAGGAACAGTTGTATATGCTACTGGCAATGATTACAAGAAGACTTTAACGATGCCAGCGAATGATAAGACTGTGTATGCGGTGTGGAAAGCAAAAGATTCTACTCAGTATAAAGTTAAACATTTCTTACAAAATTTGGATGGAACGTATCCAGAAACACCACAAGATACGGAAGTGAAGTATGGAACGACTGGGACGAATGTAACGGCAAGCGCAAAGAATTATGCTGGGTTTACATATGATGAAAGTGTAGCCGAAACTCAAAAATCAGGAGTTATAGCAGGAGACGGAAGCCTTGTATTGAAGCTTTACTATACCAGAAATACAAATACTAGATATACAGTAGAGCATTATCTGGAGAATCTTGATAAGACCGGATATGAGATTAAGGAAACTGAGAACTTTACCGGAAAAACCGGTGACGAAGTGACGGCAAGTGCGAAGGACTATGCAGGATTTACATATGATGAGAGCGTAGCCGGAACCCAAAAGGCAGGAACCATAGCAGGAGACGGAAGCCTTGTGCTGAAGCTTTATTACACCAGAAATAGTTATAGCGTTATTTATAAGTATGTTAACAATGTGCCAGTTAATGCTGATCCTCTTCCTTTACAGATAGATTATGCATATGGCGCAAGCATAATAATTGCAAATAAAGCAAATGCGAATGGTTACATCTTTAATGGTTGGAATACAACAGATGCCGTGATTTCTGAAAGTAAGTTCACAATGCCTGCGCATGATGTGGTATTAACTGGTGAATTTATTGCAAGTAGTGCTACTATTTATACTGTAGAAGTTTATTATGAGCAGTATGGTAAGTATCCGGCAACTCCGAATACTTCTGATATCCGCACTGGTACAACTGATACTATAGCAACCGTAGCAGCAGAGACTTATCTGCCGACAAGTGGATATGTATTCGATCAGAATGCAGGAAATGTGTTGGAAGGCACAATTGCTGGAGACAACAGCCTGGTACTGAAGGTTTACTACAAACAGGTATTCAAGGTAACTTACGCACCTGGTGATCATGGTTCCTTCAAATCTCAGACCTACACCGTATCTTACGGAAGTCAGACTCCGGGATTCAGTGGTGACAAGACTGCAAATGGTAACTACAGATTCACTGGTTGGGATAAGACCATTGAATCCAGAGTAACTGGTGACATTGTTTACACCGCGCAGTGGGCTGCCAACAGCAATGGCGGCGGCGGTAACGGCGGCGGAGGTGGCGGAAGCTCCTCTGGTGGTGGCGGCGGAAGTTCTTCTGGCCCGAGAGACAACGGTTCTACACCGTCCGGCGGCCCGGGAGCAACAACCGTAACCATTGACCCGGATGCAGTTCCGTTAGCAAACCTGCCGAACGAAGATGGAGCAGCTGATCTGCTTGTGATCGACGATGAGGACGTTCCGTTAGCGGCACTTCCGAAGACCGGTCAGAGTGGAGCAAGCGGACTGGTACTCTTCCTGTCCAGCATGATGCTCGCAGCATTCGTGGCAGTCAGCAAGAAACGCGAAGACGATAAGTAATGGAATCGTTTTCAACCATAAGAATTACAGAGAAAGCGCCGGGAGCGAAAATGCTCCCGGTGCTTTTCTGGTATCTAAAAGTTTGTCGAGCCGTTCTCATTGCAATACATTCCGAATTTTGCTATTCTATATTCATAAAAACCATGTTTACAGAAAGAAGCATAGAAGGGAATGTGAGCCATGAAATCGTCATTATTAAAATTGCCGGTGGGGGTAGACAGCTTCGAGAAAATCCGGAAAGATGGATTTTATTATGTGGATAAAACCACATTGATCGAGCAGCTTCTGGAACAGTGGGGAGAGGTGAATCTGTTTACCAGGCCGCGCCGTTTTGGAAAGACTTTAAATATGAGTATGCTCCGCTGCTTTTTTGAAATAGGAGCAGATCGTTCTTTGTTTGACGGTTTGGACATTTCAAAAAATCAGGAACTTTGCAATGCCTATATGGGAAGGTTTCCGGTGGTGTTTTTTTCTTTAAAGAATGTGGATGGTCTTACCTTTGCAGATGCAAAGTATCGCCTGACAGAACTGGTTGCTGCGGAAGCGGAGCGCTTTTTATTTTTGTCAGATAGCAAAAAGCTTTCTGAAAATGAAAAAAGCAGGTATCAGGCCCTGATTGCGCTTGACCATGGGCGTTATACTATGGATGAGACAATTCTTGTGTCCAGTCTGCAGCTGCTGTCACAGCTTTTATACAGACATTACGGACAGAAAACCATAATATTGATAGATGAATACGATGTTCCACTGGACAAAGCATTCCAGCATGGTTATTATAAGGAAATGGTTTCCCTGATCTGTGGAGTATTCGGACAGGCTTTAAAAACCAATGATGCGCTGCAGTTTGCGGTATTGACGGGATGTCTGCGGGTATCGAAGGAAAGTATTTTTACAGGACTGAATAATTTTAAAGTACTCGCTATTACGGATGCCCGTTTTGATGAACAATTTGGCTTTACGGAACAGGAAGTGTCAGAATTGTTGGAGACGTATCACCTGGAAGAACATCAGGCGGAAACAAAAGAATGGTACGATGGATATCATATTGGCGGTGCAGATGTTTATTGTCCATGGGATGTGATCAATCATGTGGACAGGCTTCGCGGAGAACCGGGGGCGCAGCCGCAATCCTACTGGATCAATACCAGCGGGAATGATCTGGTGAAGCGGTTTGTGAACAGGGCAGATAAGACAACGCGTGATGAAATGGAACGACTGATTGCCGGGGAATCCGTGGAAAAAGAAATACGTCTGGAATTAACGTATGACGAGATTGATCAGAGCATTGACAATTTATGGAGTGTGCTGTTTACGACCGGTTATCTGACAAGGATCGGAAAACCTGTAAATGGCATTTATCGGCTGGCTATTCCAAACAGAGAGGTGCGGGAGGTTTATATCACCCAGATACAGGAGTGGTTTAAAGAAAAAATCAGAAAAGACACGGGATCCATGCAGACATTTTGTAAGGCATTTCTGAAGCGGGATTCCGATGAAATTCAAAAGCAGTTAACAAGGATTCTGAACAATATGATCAGCATTTTGGATACAAAGGCACGAAATGAGGAAAAAGAAATATTTTATCATGGGTTGTTGCTTGGCTTGCTGCGCAGTGAGTCTGACTGGCTGATCTTGTCAAATGCAGAGTCTGGCGATGGATTTAGTGATATTTTGATTGAACCGGACGATCCGGATATGGGAATTGTGATTGAGTTAAAGTACGCATCTGATTTTTCCGGTTTGGAAAATGCCTGTAAAAAGGCGATGGAGCAGATTAAAGACCGAAGATATGCGGACCGTTTGAAAAAGGACGGTCGCAGTGATATTCTGGCATATGGAATTGCGTTTTGTAAAAAACGGTGCCAGGTTATTGCTGAACAATTATAGGAAGGATAAAATGATGTATTTAATTGCAGGACTTGGGAATCCCACACGGGAATATGATAAAACGAGACATAACGTTGGCTTTTCGGTGATCGATGTGCTGGCGGACAAATATAATATTGATGTGAGCGACCGCAAGCACAAGGCGCTGTGCGGCAGGGGCGTGATCGAGGGGGAGAAGGTCCTTCTTTTGAAGCCTCAGACCTTTATGAACTTAAGCGGGGAGAGCATCCGGGAGGCGGTCGATTATTACAAGATCGATCCGGAGGAGATCATTGTCATTTATGACGATATCAGCCTGGAACCGGGGCAGCTGCGCATCCGGTTAAAGGGAAGTGCCGGCGGGCACAATGGCATTAAGAACATCATCGCGCACCTGGGAACGCAGGAGTTTCCGCGTATTAAGGTTGGCATCGGCGCGAAGCCGCCGAAGATGGATCTGGCGGACTATGTGCTGAGCCGCTTTGGCGCGGAGGAGCAGAAGATCATGGATGAGGCCTTTGGCGAGGCGGCTGAGGCGGCTGTCATGATGATGACAACAGGAGCGGAGCGTGCCATGAATCATTATAACGCCAAAAAGAAAGCGGAGTAGGTATCATGAGCAGAGGATTTGCAAATCCACTTACAGAGCTGGCGGAGTTTGAACAGCTTCAGGAGAGTCTGAAAAAGAAGAAGGGACCGGTGCAGGTCAGCGGCTGTCTGGATTCCCAGAAGGTACACCTGATGCACGAGACCATGGCGGAGCGTCCGTGGAAGCTGGTTGTGACCTATGACGATGCCAGGGCGAAGGAAATTTATGAGGATTTCGGATGCTTTACGGAGAATGCATGGCTGTATCCGGCGAAGGATCTGTTGTTTTACAGTGCAGATATCCACGGAAACCTGATCACGCGGGAGCGTCTGCAGGTGCTGCGCCATCTGATGGAGGATGCAGGCGGCGTGGTGGTGACCACCATGGATGGGCTTATGGACCATCTGCTTCCGCTTGCCTGCATGGAGGAGCAGGTGCTACATCTGGAAGCGGGACAGGAGCTGGATCTGGAGGCGTGGAAGATCCGCCTGGCAGAGCTCGGTTATGAGCGCATGGCGCAGGTGGACGGCATGGGGCAGTTTTCCGTGCGGGGCGGCATTCTCGATATTTATCCGCTGACGGAGGAGCTTCCGGTGCGCATTGAACTGTGGGACACCGAGGTGGACTCCATCCGCACGTTCGATATCGAGAGCCAGCGTTCCATCGAGCAGTTAGATGAGATCGACATCTACCCGGCTACGGAAATCGTGCTGACGAAGAAGCAGGCGAAGGAAGGTGTGGAGCGCATCCGCAAAGAGGCGAAGACCTTTGCGGAAAAGCTGAGAAAGCAGGGAAGTACCGAGGAAGCGTACCGCATTACCAGAATTACACAGGAACTGACAGAGGGCATCGGGGAAGGTTTGACACAGACCGGCCTGGATGCCTGGATTTCGTATTTTAATAAGGAAACGGTTTCGTTTCTGGATTACTTTGACCCTGAGCGCAGCATGATCTTTCTCGATGAGCCGCTGCGCTTAAAGGAGCAGGGCGAGGCCGTGGAGCTGGAGTTCCGGGAGAGTATGGAGCACCGTCTGGAGAAGGGATATTTGCTTCCGGGACAGACCGGGCTTTTGTATCCGGCGCGTGAGATTCTGGCAAGGGCGCAGCGTAAGGATACGGTTTATCTGACCGGTCTGGAGCAGAAGCTTCCGGGCATGACGACCGAGGCGCGGTTCTCGTTCGATGTTAAGAACATGAATTCTTACCAGAACAGCTTCGAGATGCTGATCAAGGATTTGACCAGCTGGAAAAAGGAACGCTACCGGGTGATCCTGTTGTCGGGTTCCCGCACGCGTGCCAGCCGTCTGGCGGAGGACCTGCGGGAGTATGACTTAAGTGCGTTCTGCACGGATGATGAAGAGCGGCAGGTGCAGCCGGGCGAGATCCTGGTGACCTTCGGAAACCTGCACCGTGGTTTTGCGTACCCGCAGATCAAGTTTGCGGTCATCACCGAAGGCGACATGTTCGGCAAGGAGAAGAAAAAGCGCAAGCGGAAGAAGACCTCATATGAGGGCAAGAAGATCCAGAGCTTTACCGAGCTTTCCGTGGGGGACTATGTGGTGCATGAGGATCACGGTCTTGGTATTTACCGCGGAATCGAGAAGATTGAGCGTGACGGTGTCGTGAAAGATTACCTGAAAGTGGAGTATGCGGACAACGGCAGTCTCTATCTTCCGGCAACCCGGCTGGATGGCATCCAGAAGTATGCGGGCTCCGATGCGAAGGCGCCGAAGTTAAACAAGCTGGGCGGGGAGCAGTGGAACCGCACGAAGGCGAAGGTCAAGACGGCCGTGAAGGAAATCGCACGGGACCTGGTGCAGCTTTATGCGGCACGGCGGGAGCTGGGCGGTTACCAGTACGGCGAGGATACGGTATGGCAGCAGGAGTTTGAAGAATTGTTCCCTTACGAGGAGACGGAGGACCAGCTGACGGCGATCGAAGATACAAAGCGCGACATGGAGAGCCGCCGCATCATGGACCGCCTGATTTGCGGGGATGTGGGCTATGGCAAGACCGAGATTGCCCTTCGCGCGGCCTTTAAGGCGGTGCAGGAGAGCAAGCAGGTAGTATACCTGGTGCCGACGACCATTCTCGCGCAGCAGCATTACAATACCTTTGTGCAGCGCATGAAGGATTTTCCGGTGCGCATTGAGCTTATGTCGCGTTTTCGCACGCCGGGGCAGATCAAAAAGACGATTGAGGATCTGAAAAAAGGGCAGGTGGACATTGTCATCGGTACCCACCGTGTGCTTTCCAAGGATGTGAAATTCAAGGATCTTGGTCTTCTGATCATCGATGAGGAGCAGCGCTTCGGCGTGGCGCACAAGGAAAAGATCAAGCAGATGAAGGAAAATGTCGATGTGCTGACTTTAACAGCAACACCGATCCCACGGACGCTGCACATGAGCCTGGTCGGCATCCGCGATATGAGTGTGCTGGAGGAGCCGCCAGTGGACCGTGTACCGATCCAGACCTACGTCATGGAGCATAACGATGAGATGGTTCGCGAGGCAGTGAACCGCGAGCTGGCACGCGGCGGACAGGTTTACTATGTATACAACCGGGTAAAGGACATCGAGGAAGTGGCACACCATGTGCAGGAGCTGGTGCCGGATGCCACGGTCGTTTATGCGCACGGGCAGATGCCGGAGCATAAGTTAGAGCAGATCCTGCTTGACTTTGTGAACGGCGATATCGATGTGCTGGTATCCACAACGATCATTGAGACGGGGCTGGATATCCCCAATGCCAACACCATGATCATCCAGGATGCGGACCGCATGGGGTTGTCCCAGCTGTATCAGCTGCGCGGTCGTGTGGGACGTTCCAGCCGGACCTCTTATGCATTTTTGATGTATAAGCGTGACAAGCTGTTAAAGGAAGAGGCAGAAAAACGCCTGCAGGCGATCCGTGAGTTCACCGAGCTTGGTTCCGGAGTCAAGATTGCCATGCGGGACTTAGAGATCCGCGGAGCGGGCAATGTCCTCGGTGCGGAGCAGCATGGTCACATGGAAGCGGTAGGCTACGACCTTTACTGCAAGCTGTTGAACCAGGCTGTGCAGGCGATCCAGGGGCGCCGGGACGAGACGGAAGACTTTACTTCTACGGTGGAGTGCGATGTGGATGCCTACATTCCGGTTTCCTATATTAAGAATGAGTACCAGAAGCTAGATGTGTACAAGCGCATTTCCGGCATTGAGAATGAGGAAGAGTATCTGGATATGCAGGATGAGCTGATGGACCGCTTTGGCGATATTCCGAAGGCGGTAGCAAATCTTTTGCAGGTAGCCCTCTTAAAGGCCATGGCACACAAGGCCTATGTGACCGAGGTGCGCATCAACCGGCAGGAAATCCGCCTGACCATGTACCAGAACGCAAAATTAAATACAGAAGGAATCCCGGATTTTGTCGCTTCCTATGGCGGGGAGTTAAAGTTTGCCATGGCGGAGCAGCCGTATTTCTTATATGTGGACCGCAGAAAGAAACAGAAGGACTGCGCGGCGATGATGGAGCTTGCGCGGACGATGCTTGGACAGTTAGGAGCGCTGGCTGAGCCTGTAACTGTGTAGACCGGGGAGAACAGGGAAGTCACGGGTTCGGAGACTTTGGAATAACGGATGATAAGACAAAAAAATATTTGTCATTTCCGTGCATGCTTTTGTCAGAAAATGAACGACGTTACCGGAAAACGCAATGGACAAAACGCATCGATTTTTTTTATAATGATAGGAAGTAAGGAATGAAAATCTCTGATATTTCTATAAAATGTGTGGCAGTTCAGAAATAAAAGAAAAAAAAGGAACTGGTGATATGAAAAAAAT
>OODU01002173.1_pt1 | contig 17347 bp, 16 predicted proteins | sample 1671171 | NCBI WGS metagenome assembly OODU01 (sample SAMN06348129, study PRJEB24527) | human gut metagenome | biome: human gut; feature: ankylosing spondylitis patient; material: feces | host: Homo sapiens | place: China | collected 2015-10
TCTCCTTGAAATCACCGATGGGGTCGTAATCCGGGTTGCCCCAATCGGAGCGGAATCCGCCGTCTTGCAGCACGCGGCGCACGTACTCCTCCGGCTGCTCATCGAGATTCAGGTATCCGGTGAGGGTTGCCCAAGTATCCCCCTCCGGCCAAGCGAAGGCATAGGTGAAGGATTCCTTATCCGTCTGTTTGGCGAAGCCTGCGCCCGCGCCTTCCCTGCCGAACAGGGAACCTATCTCCTTGAAATTATCGGTCATCTATTTCACCTCCTTGTCCGCGTCAACTTCCGGCGCATCCTTGGTTTTCGTCTGGGTGTCGATTTCCTTCCGTGCAGAAGCCATTTCATGTGCTTCCTCGCCGCAACCATATTCCTCATCGCCAAGGGTGCAATCATCGAAGAAGTCCTTTGGCAAGTTCGCACCCATGACCATGTTCATCATGTTCAAGGCGGAGTCGGAGTTGGGGCACTGTATCCATGGGTAATCGTCCTTCTGTACGCGCCCGCGCAGTAAAAGCTCGCCGAGGGCTTGCTGCCATGGGGTGATATCGACTTTCCTGTTGTACAGCTGGAAATCGGTTATGGTCTTGCTGCCAAAGCAGGAAATCATGTCCGCGATATCGGAAAGCGGCACCTCGTCAAGGTCGATGGACTCGCAGGCCACCTTCCAAGCGCCGGTGGCATGTCCGGTCTCCGGGTCGCGGACTGGAAATGCGGTAGCCAGACTGACGATGGCACCAAAAAGTCCATTGGTTTTTTTCCTCTTTGAGAAAGCGAAGTTGTCTTGAATCTCCGTAAAGTTGTTGTCGAGATATTCATCTTCCAAACGGCTCCAATCGCCGAACCATTTGGGATTCGATATGTTGTTAAACATCTATTCCATCTCCTTGTTCTGATTGATTTTCGGGGTGCCATCAAGTCCCGCCCGCTCCGCAAGCGCTTCCTTGCCGGATGCCATGTCATGGGATTCGGACTTGACACCGGTTTCGGTAACTTGTGCCTTCTCGGGTTCCGCCTGTGCCAGCAGATAATCCTTCATGGATTCCAGAGCTTGAAACGGGGTGCCGTCCCTAGCTTCCGCGAGCAGATAGCGCATCTGCTGGGAGGTAAGGGCTGGGGTGTGCATAAGGATTGTGGAGACCTTTGACATAGTGGCATCGGAAAACTCTGCCGCCGTTGCATCGAAGACGGCCATGAGCTGTTGCGCGTTCATGTCCGCGCACGCCTGCATGGTCATCATGAGAAGCGGCGCGTTATACCCGCACCGGTTCACGGCATAGGCACAGGCGCTCATCTGCTCTACGGAGAGGGAAGCCGGGAACAGCCCTGCAAAGTCCGCATCGCTCAGGTCTGCAACCGGGGTCTGCCCGCGCATGGCGGCAAGAAGCGCGATTTGCTGCTCCGGTCTGTAGTCCGGGTTCATGATACGCGCCACCTGCGCTTCGGTCAGCGAGTGCTCACCGGTATAGGGGTCATGACGTGCGTTTTCCATGGCGGCGGCGATGACCTCCATGCTCTCAGGGGTAAACGCGGGCTTCGCGATGGCGCGGACGGTCTCATAGGGGATATGGCCTTGCAGAAGGAGGTTGTTGATGGTGAGCAGCTGGGAGCGGGAGAGACGTTCCACAGGCAAATCGCTCCCCCCGTGCGCCACGACCAGATAGGCGGCTTCCATGCGCCGTGCGTCCATCTGCGGGTCTAGGAAGCGTGCGAAGTCTCCGCCCCTGATAGCGATTTTCGCAATGGCCGTCATCTGGGCTGCGGTGTACTTGGGGGTCGCGAGCGCATCCAGCACGTCTTCTCCCACCGCCGGATTCAGCGCGGCGGCGATGATGGCATTGGCCTGAAAGCCGTTGTACTCGTGTTCAGCAAGGCGCAGCGCGTCGGCTTCGGTTAGGCCACGGTCAATGGCCTGTTCGTACTGAACGAGCTGTTTGTCGGTAACGGTTTCCGGGTCGAATGTTTTTCCAACCGGTGCCATAGGCATTCCTCCTTTCTCAAGAAACAGTTCCGCTACAGGGACGTGTCCGCCTGTTCCGAGCGCGTCGGGGCATCCTTCGTCCCCGATTGGTCATCGAGCGCGGTGCGAGCAGCCTTCGCATCGTGGGCTTCGGATGCGAGGGATGCGTCAGGCTCTTCCGGCTCGGCGGATGTAGACTTCTCGGCTGCACGCATGGCTTCGGCGGGGGAAGCCCCGTCCATCAGCGCGAGGTCTACCGAACGCAGCTGCGCAAGGTCAAGCTCCGTCACGGGGAGGTCTTTGCCGCCGTGGAACAGCACGGAAACAGCCGCCTTAAGTGTCTGCTCGTCCATATTGCGAAAATCGAGGGGGTTCTTGCCGACAGAAGCGATATCCAGAAGACCGCGCATCTTACCGGACGAAAGGGTCTTGTCGGCTATCGTCTCAAGCGTCTTGGGCGAGACGTGCGGGTTACGGGCGGCTTCCATGAGGATATCCGCCTGCCTGTGAGAGAAATCATGCTTGGCAATCTGCGTAGCGATGGGAAGCGGCACATGGCTCTCCATCGCTTCCGCGTAACGCGGGTAGTCTACGTTTTCAGGCACCGTCGCAACGCTCTCCGGCACCGCTTCATAGGAGACGATATTTCCGTCGATGCAATAGCCGAGGTCGATGGAAAGATAGCTGTCAGCTTCCTTGGTCTCGGGGGAAAGCTCGCTCTCCTTAACGAGTCCCATGATGCGGTACACGTCCTCGGGGGTCGCGCCGGAATCGAGAAGTTCGTGGAGGGTGTTCTCGATAGCACCGGAAACATCCTCCATCTCCGGGTCGGACGTGCGCTCACCGAACGCGAAGCAGGGACGGGCGAAGTTGGTGTTCAGGGTATCGACGGTATAGACCCTGAGTGCATACTCCCCCGGAGCGTACCAGTAGTCCTCATCGTTGGAGTAGGTGAGCAGGAGGGAGAGGTCAACGGGAATCTGCTCTCGCCCAATCCAGAAGTCGTTATCTGGCATGGCAATCATCCTTTCTGTGTTTCTAGTTGTGCGGTTTACTGGTTTTCTGTGGTTCTATCTAACGGGAGAGGTCGGGTTTTGCGACCAGATGCTCGCGGGAAGGTGCGGCAGAGCCACCTGCAAGCTGTTTGGAAGCTGCCATCATGTCCTTGGCTTCCCCAGAGAGGGAGATGCCGCCGCCACCCTTTCCACCGATGCCCGCACCCTTTGTCACGACGGCCTGAACGACCTCTTTTGCGGCCTGCTTGGCGGTATTCACAAGGCCGCTTCCCGTGCTGTCACCGAAATCTTCTGCCATGTTCATTTCTCCTTTCTTGCCAAAAACGCCTAAAGGGCGTTTTCGTTGCTGTCTCTCGACTCATTCAGTTTCCGAATCATATCGAGGGCGGCTTTCCTGTTCTCCGGGAGAGCGAAGCGCGAGAGGGCGGCTTCTTTCGCTTCCCCCGAAAGGGAATAGCCGCCAGCGTCCGCACCGGGCAGGATGCCGAAGACCTTCTTGCAGGTCTCCTTGAGGAAAGCATTCACCTTCGCAAGGTCATCGCCCTCAAGCCAGTCGGTCGCGGCTTGTGTGCTGAGTGGATAAGCGAGTCCATACGCTTTGTCAGGGTTTTCGATATCTCTTCGATTTCCCAGCCGGAGAGGTACAGCTCGTCCTGCATCCACAAATTCGTCTCCTTGCAGGAGTCGTAAGCACGGAGGGCGGCAGATGGCTTTACCCCCTGTGCGTAGAGCTTATCCACGAACTCGTCAGTGGAATACTTTCGCAAGGTGAGGGCATCGTCTGCGAGGGCGGAGAAGACCTGCGTGACAGTCGGCTCCCCAAAAGCCCTCGGGTCAGATACGAAGGTGGTGGAGAAGTCCTTTCCGCCTTTGGAGAGGGTGAGCGAGTATTTCACGTAGTAGTCTGGGGCAACGGTGTCCCTTTCCCGGTTCGTAATCTTCATCTGGAAGCCGGACAGAAACTTAGCCACCGCTTCCGTAGTGTCGTATGCCATAGCGCGTTCCTTTCCATCGGAAGCCGATGCTTGGCTCCCAATAATAACTTATTAAGGGGAAGGGGCGCACCGGTTTCGGCACGCCCCTTCGGTGAGTGGTAGCAGGTTTTCGGTAAGCGTCTATGCGCCGAGGATTTCCTTTGCCCAAGAGCCGGACTTTACAAGCCCCATCATGGTCGTGATGAGAACGGCGATAGTCTTGATGATGACACCGAACGAGTCGAATGTTTCTACGCCCTGTGCGAGACCAAGCATCTCAGCCTTTCCAAGTCCGCCGGAAACCGCGAGGGCGGTCACAAGATGCGGGTAGAGGTAGAGGATGAGAACCATGACCACGCCAGCGAGAGCTGCTGCCGCAAAGTTCTTGAGGTAACCGATTCCGATTTGCTTCGTCTCCTCGAAGCCGAGAAGGGAAATGGGAATCGGAGAGAAGGCGGCATAGACATAGAGCTGAACGGAACGCCCGAGGGCAACGACCATCGAGACCGCATAGAAAACGAGTCCGACCACCCATGAAATGAGTCCGAAAATCAAAAGGAGGAAGCATCCGCCGAACGTGGCGTCGGCTGCATCGTCTTTGGTCATCTCGATTCCGGGTTCATACCAGTTTTTCGATTGCAGCTTGTCCGACACGTTACCAACGAGGTCGTTGAAGATGCCGTAGATGGCAGAAACAAGGTCGAGGGCGTTGTCGATGAAGTAGCTGAGGATGCAGTAGGTCACCACGAGGAACACGATATCCTTCACGGCAGGAAGGGTGCTCGTCGCGTCGATGCGCTGGCTAATCTTGATGAGCTGCATCAGCATGAAGAGACCCAGGATGGCATGGGCAACGGGGATGACCCCGGCTTGATAAAAGTCCTTTATCACGCCATACGGCTCGGTTGTTCCGAAAAGCTCGTTGAACGGCCCGGAAATGAACCTCGCATCAAGCGTCTGGTTGATGACACCGAAATAGGTGTTGAAGAGCGTGGCAGCGATTTGGAGAAGCCACGTTTTAATCATGTTGGGGATATCAAGGAAGTCCCCGATAACACCCGCGTAGGCCGGATGGGGAATGAGGAGCACGAGTGCGCAGGCGGCGAAGAGCGCGAACGTGCCCATAAGACAAACCTTTCTCCTGCGCAGGGGAACCGTCTTCGTCTCCTCCCGCTGTGCGGCTTGTAAAGTCAGTTGTTCATTCATAGAGATTCCTTTCTGCCTGCATGGCGAAGCTGCCCTAGCCCTCAAAGGAGAACTCGCCCGTGGACTGCTCGTAAACGCAGGTGACGGAAACAGAGTTCGAGTCGTTGAGCTTGAAGTCCGTGGTGATGACCCCGTTTTCATAGTCGAGGTTCACGACTTTCTGCCATGTAGCTTCGGTGACAGAAGGGTAATGGACGGCGCACCACTTGGAGAGGGCGGTGGTGACGGCCTTCTCATCCCCGCCGAAGAGTTTTGTGACTTCGCTGTTCATGCCCTTCACGGTAATGTTTGCCACCGCTTCGGCACGCTCGTATGCGGTGTTTTTCTGAGCGAACATCGTAGAGCTTGTAAGGGTGGAGATGGTGTTCTCACCGGGGGTCTTAGAATCGGAGTTCACCGCAGCGCCACTGCCGTCCGTGTAGGTCACGATATGGGTGCCGGTATCGGTCTCGAAGACGATGGTATAGAGATAACCGCCGTACCCATCGGAGGTCTTTTCCACGCGGGAGATGGCGTAACTATGGACGGTCGGAGTTCCGTTCACCGTTTCCACGTAGGAGTCATCGGCAAACTTGAGAGTGTAGCGCCCCTCGCTTACCGACCAGACGGAAGAGGAGAGGGTGTCGATGAGTTCCTTGGCATCGGTATCGTATCCCTTGATGATTTCCTTCTGGGCATCGGTAAGCTCCACTTTCCCGGTTTCCTCCTTCGTCTTCTTCTCAGCGGCTGTGGTAGTGTCCGTGTTATTTTCTGCGTGCTGCTCCTTTGCGGTTTCCGCGCGGTGATGCGACACGTTGATGGCGCTCATGGCAGAGCCGCAGGTGAACATCAGGAGCAAGCACAGGGCGATGACGGAAAACTTCTTGTGTTCCGCCATCCATGCTTTCAGTTTCTTCATAGCAGGTATCCTTTCTGGTTTCCTAGCGCCAGTCCCATGGATAGCCGCAGACAACCCATCCTCTTCCGTTTTGGGAAACCCAATCGGACAGGGAGATGGTGCGCAGACCGGAGTAAATGCTATCCATGACCTTGCCATCACCGATATAGATGCCGACGTGCCCGTAAGCGTTACCGGCGGCGGTATTGGAGCCGTATTGGGCGGAGATGAGCATTCCTACCTTTATCTGGGAGAGGTCGGTGGTGGCGCGTTTCTGGCTGTAATTGGCACCGTATCCCTGATTGCCGAGCTGCGTATTGCCATTGCCGCCAACGGAATGACCGGCTCTTGCATAGACCATTGTTGTCCATGTGGCGCAAAGGTCGGCTCCCGGCCATGGAGTCTGTGAGCAAGCGTTTACGATATCCTTCTGCCACTGGTCGGCGCTCTGGTAGTCCTGCCCGCCACCGGGAATGAGGGTAGTGCCGGAGTACCGATTCTTGAACTCCTCTGCGGTCATGGAGTCGAGCTTGGCAACGAGCGGATAGGCTTGGCAGATGGAACGGTACTGGGCGATATAGCTGTCCTGCGACGCGGTGTAGTAACCACCCTCGCCGAGGGCACGCAAAAAGAGTTCGGAGTTATTGGTGTCGATGGCCTTCTGGTAGTTAGGGACACGGGTGTAGTTGGATTGCTTGTACAGGTGCTCGCACCGGTATTTCATGTACGAATCATCGTCTTTGAAGACGGCGAAATCCGCGTAGGTCTTGTAGGCAGAGCCGGAAGCACTGTATTCGGTGGTGAGCATTTTAACGGAACCCGTGATGAGTCCGCCGTAGTCATAACCGGCATATTTCACGCCGCCGTAGTTGTGGTACAGCCGCCCGAGGTCGGAACCGGAGTCCGAGGTGCCGTTCTCAATCATCATCTGGCCGAGGAGTGCCGAAGCGGGATATCCGTACTGCTCGTGGGCGTTCAGGCACGCGAGCACGAGGTCGTAGGTGACCCATGCAGGCATCCCGTCAAGCGATGCGCTCTTTTGCTCCTCATCGGCGGCACCTCCACCGACAACGGAAATCAGGCCGAAGGCCAAGATGAAGGCAATGATGAGTGGAAAGAATTGGGAGACGGCACCGGCAAGCGATGAAAGCATTCCCTTGATGCCACCGGAAAGAATCGTGAGCGCCTTTTTCTTTCCCGCTTGCGCCGCAGCATTCTCGTAGACGTTCCTATGGAAGTATTTGGAGAACTGCATCCGCTTCTGGGCAGCTTTTTTATCCAGTTTCTCGGTGCGGTATTTCTTTTCCGAGAGGGCACCGAGAGAGTCTTTCTTTTCAAGTGCATCCTTACCGGAACGAAGGTGCTTTCTCGCCTTCCCGGCAAGTTTCGCGCCGGTGTGCGTGGTTGCGACCAAATCGTCCGTGCCTTCCAGCTCGGAGTCTTTGAGCGCGTTGTGGGCAGCTTTTGCGGCTACACCCTTTGCACCACGTTTCAGGCTCTTATTCAGATTGTGGCGAGACTGCACCTTTTTCGTGAGGGCATTTTTTCCGGTTAGCTGGCTACGGGATTTTCCGTCAAGGGCATCGGCGGCGGAAGTCTTCTTACGTTTCCTTGCGATGGCATCGAGGGCGGTACTTCCCGCTCCGTGCGTGCCCTTCTTGCCGACGGAATAGAGGTCACCCTTTAAGGCTTTGGCGCTCTTATCTGCCTTTTCCACCAGACCGGTATTGACGGCATCCGTCTTTTCGGTCTTGAGGAGATTACTCATGGCTTTCTCACGGTCGTTTCCGCCGGTCGTGAAATCCGAAGCCTTCATCTGACGTTCACCGTCCTTTCCGGGGTCTTCTTACTGGGTTGTTAGATAACGGGTTTTGCATCTTTCTTGTCCCCAAGCCCCGTCTTCCTCGTCTCATTGGGGTTCGTGGAGAACAGGTCATAGAGAACGTTGCCGGACGGGAACTTGCCGCGAATCGGCACGCGGGCGTTTCCTGCGATGAGCAGGCCGTCACCCGGCTCTGCGGACTCGTCGATGCATTCCTCCTCCTGCTCGGACAGGTTCAGAAGTTCCGCCCACTTCATACGGTCGAGCGGGGACTGCTTGAGAAGCATGAGGAAGTCCGCGTTAAGGACGATATTTCGCGCCGCTTCGTTGGCGAGCATCGCCGTGGCGTTCTGACTGATACCTGTCAGCAAAAGTCCGAATTTTCGACCCTCATTCGAGAAGCGGGAGAAGTAGTTAAGTACCGTCGGGTACGCGAACATACTCTGCATCTCCTCGACGTAGAGCCATGTGCGGACGTTTCGCTTTGCATTGAAGTACATGCGGTTGCGGACGGCTTCGCAGACATTGATGAGGGCGAAGACCAGCATGGAATCCGGCAGGTCTTTCAGGTTGAAGTCCACGATGCGGGTGTTGAAATCGACGTTGCTCTGATGGTTGAAGAAGTTCATGGAACCCTTCACGAAGCGCTCGTAACGGAGTGCGATGACCTGTGCCTGCTCCTCCGGCTGCTCGTTCGCGGCATCGTAGAAGTCCTGTAAGGTCGGCGGAAGATTGTCTCCGCGCTCTGCGGCCTTCTGGAAGGCAAGCTCGGTGCAGCGCTGTACGAGCGACTGGTCAACCTCAGAGAAGTTCGACCCGGCTTCGGCAGCGGAAGCGCCCGCCTGAGCTAACATCGCGTCCACCTTGAACGCAATCTGCTCGTTTCTCGTCATGTGTTCCACGGATACCGTATCGAAGGGGTTCAGATGGGTTCCGGTACCCACGCCGAAGTGGTAGGTGCTACCGCCGTAGCGTTCGGCGATAGCGGTGTACTCGCCTGCACGGTCGATGACGTAAATCTCGTCCGTCGGATTGGAGAAGATGGTGCCCGTCATCTCGGTCTTGGTGAACATACCCTTACCGGAGCCGGTCTTGCCGCAGACGAAGCCCATCGGCGAGGTGAGCTTCTTGCGGTTGCAGACCACGAGGTTGCGGCTGTGCTTGTTCTGGCCGTAGAAGTTGCCGCCTACATCGTCAAGCTCCTGCGTGGCAAACGGCACGAGGATGGAAACCTGCGCCGTGGTGAACATGCGGGAGATTTCCACGTGGTTATGGCCGAGCGGGAGGATGGAATTAAGTCCCTGACGCTGGCGATAGTCATAGGTGTCAAGCTCGATGGAGTTCTGGCGTGCCGTGGAGATGATGCGAAGCACCTGCGTATCCAGCGCTTCCTTGCTCTCCGCGTAAGTGTAGACAAGCCCCGTGAAGACATAGAGACGCTGGTTCTTGTTCTGCAAGTGGTCGAGCACGTCCTCCGTCTCCTCCTTGGAGTATTTCAGCTCCTGCGGGAGGATGGAGAAGTCATAGCCTTTGTTCACTGCCGAGCGCTGTTCCTCGATGATTTCCTTGTCAATCCATGCGGAACGGGTGCGCACGTAATTGATAGCCTTGGATTTATCCATGGGCTGCACGTACCACGTGATAGCCATGGGGATAGGAAGGTCTGCCATGTCGGCAAGTGCGCGGTCGGAAAGTTCCGAGCCGAACTTCTTCATCACAAGTACCTGTGCGTAGACCCCGTTATCGAGTTTTACGCAGTCGTTATAGTGGCCGTCCGGGCGGAAATCAATCTGCGTCGGTGCGATGCAGTCCTTGGTAGTCTGTAAGCGCTTGGCGGAAATATCGCGCTGGTAATCGAACAGGAACGGCTTATAGGGGTTTAAGAGTGAATGGATGACAGAAAGGCGCTGGGTGCCGTTCATAAGGTGTGCCTTGCTGCCGATGGAGTTTAGGATGCGGGAGGATTCGACCTCGATACGGGAGAGCTGACGCGCTGCATCTTCTGCGGTGTCTGCCGTCACGGAATAGGTGAGGTAGCGCATCCTGCGAATGTTACTGACCCCCTCCTTCACCTTATCGTTCAGGATGTTGTTGAACACCTGTGCGTCGTTCCTTGCAGCATCGTTTGCCTGACGCTCCGGGTCGAAGAACTTGCGATGACCGACCTCTTCCTTGAGGAGCGGCGTGTTGATGACGCTCATCTGCACGAGCGTATCCGCACCGAACTGGTCGTAAAGGCGGGTGATGGCAGAGAACATGGCTTTCTGCTGCTCATCGCGCACCGAGTGGTAACTGGTGTCATCGAAGGCGATGGAAGAGGAGAACATCCCCTCCTCCACCTCACAGATGCCGTCCTGATACATCTTGTTGTAGCCGATGTAGTTCACCACGTCTTTCGCGGAGTCGCGCTTCTTTCTGGCATCGGCCATCTTATCGGAAAGCTCCTTGTCCCTGTCCTTTAACTGGGACTTGACGGAGCTGTAGGTCTTTTTCGCTTCCTTCTCGGCCTTCTTGGCTTCCTTTTTCCTGCGCTTCATCTCGCGCTTGGCGTGCTTCTTCTCCTTTCGGGTCAGCTTTCCGGCACCCTGCGTGACGTGCGCGACCTGAGAGATGGCATCCATGTCGATAGCGCCGGTATCGGAGCGCAGGGGCGCGGTGTTCCCAAACCCATCACCGGATGCGTGGACGAAAGCATCCACGTCAAATGCGGCGTTAAGAGATGACCCGTCCTGCCCTTGGGGAGTAGGATTCGATGCCGCGAAGGTTTCCCTGCTTTCGGTAGTGTTTTCCATAGATAGTTCCTTTCTGCTTGCTGTTTTCCGACTCAGAGAGAAGTCCCGCAAGACGCATGGACGGCTTGTAGAAGATGCGGTCGTTCGTGAAGTTTGCCTTAAGCCAAAGCGGCGCAAACTGCTCGAAGGGCATCCCGCAGGGCTTCACGAAGCCCACGCACCAAAACGGCAACGAGACGGCGTAGATAAAATAGGTGCAATCGCTGACGTTCAGCCCCAAAACGAAGTAGATGTAAAGCCCGGCAAGTACCGAGACAGAAAGCGCACCCGTGATGGATACCAGGGTGCGCATGGTCATCTTGCCTACGATTTTGGGCTGATACTCGGCGATATCCTTGTGTACTGCTACAGAGAGCATGTGAGATATCGCTCCTTTCTAACCCGCGAGGGAACCCCAGTTGATACCGGTCTTGAAGTACACGGCAGCACCCACGACGATGGCACCGCCGATAATCATGGCGAGGGCACCGGAGAGCTGACCGCCGCCGCCCTGCATACCGTCCTTGATGGTAAGGCCAAGGTTCACAAGGCCGAAGACGATGAGGATGCCGCCGAGGGCGGTCACACCATCAGAGAGAAGGTTTTTCACGTTTTCCAGCATGGTTGATTCCTTTCTTGTTTACTTGTTTTCTAGTAACCGTACAGATGGGCAAAGGCGATACAGGTAAGTCCCGCGACGATGATTGCAACGGCTTTGCGTATCTCCCCGCCCCCGCCGCGAAGAAGTCCCGCGAGGGTCATCCCAAGATAGATGATTCCCACGACGGTGAATGCGCCCGCAGCGGTTCCTATCGCCGGGGCGGCGAGTTTGACGAGTGTTTCCAAGTTCCTTCCTCCATTCGTCCCCTTTCTGCCTTTTTCGCGTGGCATTTCTCTTAATTATAAGTGACTACCGGTTTAGCAATTTGCCCAGAAGCCCTTTCCTTGATTTTTTCCATGCCGCCCATTTCCATGCCGTGAACTCCGCACCCATATCCTCATCGGGGGTGTACGGCTCGCAGCCGTTTTTCAGATACCGCTCGAAATCGAAGGAGTTCTTATGCAAACGCTTCCAGTTGCGCTTATCCACGATATAGCGGTATCGCTTATGGGCGTGGGGGTCGTACTTATCATCCATGAGCGGGTTGGTACCGGCGATGAGCAGGATTGCCTTTAGGCGGCTCATCTTGCCGATTTCTGCTGCGTCGATAAGGTCACGACCCTGAATCTGCAAGTTCTTACTGGCGCTTGAGGATTGTCCCGTGGACTCGTTATAAGTCATCTGATGGATGGTCTGCTTGCCAATCATCTCCGCAATCTCCTTGTTGGTGGAGTTGGACTTGCCACCGAGGAAGAGCGTCGAGTCGCAGCAGTCGATGATGGTCTGCGCCTTCTTATCGTATTTGCTTTCCAGCTGGCTCATGGATTGCAGGATGATGGTGATGCCGATGTTACGGGAACGTGTGACCGCGATGGTCTCCTCAATCTGCGGGATGGTGCCGATGTTGGCGAACTCGTCGAAGATGAAATGCACCGGGGTCGGGAGTTTCCCGCCATAATCCGAAAGGGCTTTTCGGCACAGCTGGTCGATGGTCTGCCACATGAGGATGGCGAACAGGAAACTGAGGGTCTTGTCGGTATCGGAGAGGATGCCGAAAATCGCCACCTTCGCATCCGGGTCACCAAGGGTGTCAATCTCCATCTCGTCATAGGTCAAAAGCTCGCGCACGCCGTCCGTCGCGATGGGCGCAAGGCGCACGTTGCAGGAAATGAGGATGGATTTTAAGGTCTTTCCTGCGGCCACCTTGAAGTTCTTGTAGTTCATCAGGGCGAAGTCCTCGTCGGCGGAAAGTCCCCCGCAGTCGGCGGGCTTCACACCGTCGGAGTTGCGCTTGAACTTACTGGGCACCCAAGACCAGCCGTTATCTGCCTGCTTGGTGCCAAAGCTCCTTGAGAGACCGGCATTTCCCGCAGTGTCAGGAGAAGAGCCGTCGTTTTGCTTGTATTTCTTGCCCTCCTCGATTTGGAGGAACATGAGGTCAAGAGCGGACTTGAAGTTCTCATCGTTCTCTCGTGCTTCCGCAAGGGAGAGGAGCGTGAGAAGCGAGGACATGTTGTAGTCTTTTGCCGGGAACCAATCGCGCAATAGGGCGATGAGCGCCGTGTAGAGCATCTTCTCCGCGTTCTCCCAGAACGGGTCACCGCTCGATTTCCCCTCGGGGTTCGTGTTCATAATGAAGCAGTTCACGAAGGAGAGGATATCGGTATCCGTCTTCACGTACTTTAACGGGTTGTAGTGCATGGACTCATCAAGATTGATGGTATTGAAGCTCTTGAGCTTATAGCCGTTGTCCGTGAACAGGTATCCGGCATCCTTAAGAAGGGTTCCCTTTGGGTCGGTGACGAAGTAGCTGGTGTTGAGCTGGCAGATGTTCGGGGTCACGTAGTTAAAGGTCTTACCGGAGCCAGAGCCGCCGACCACGAGGACGTTTAGGTTGCGGTCATATTCCGGGTCGAACTTGGGACGGTGCAGGGCAAGGCCGAAGTTCTTGGTGAAGAGAAGATTGTTGTCTTCGGTCTGCAAGTCCTTGAACTTCTTTCCTTCCTTCAAAGTGCCCCACCTTGCGCTTCCCGACTCCTCACCGGAACGGTAGTTTCCAATGAATGCCACGTAGCGAAGCCAAATCATCCAGATAATGAGAAAGCAAGCCCCGCCAAACAGCAGGGAGTTACTGGTCATATCGAGGGCAAACGGCGCATCCCCTATGGTCTGCCACATGGTGAGCATGGCATCGCCCAGATGGTCGAAAATCTGCCCCGGATAGGTGACGAGGGTTTCGGCATAACGGTCACCGAGATAGAAGAAGACCGTGGCGATGACGAGGGTGCCGAGCGCCGAGGTGGCAATCTTCTTATTGATTTCCGGGTTCGCGCTATTTGCCATATGCATCCTCCTTTTCCACTTCTTCCAGCACAAGCAGGAGCGTGGTCACAATACTCGTGCGCGTCTCCCGCGTGGCCGCGTGACGGAATCCTTCATAGCAGGTGAGCGAAAAATCCTCGGACACATCAATACCGTTGGAATCGCGCGGAGTGAGACCGTCGCAACGGGAAAGGGCGGAAGGCTCCCAAAGGGTTGTGATGCCATCTTCCGATTTCACGCGCTTGCACCCGGACTTCATTTCATAGAAAAGATTGTCGAGGGTGGTATGGGTCTCGTTGTCCTTTGGCAGGGCGGCATCGAGGAGGGAGATGAGGTTCCCGATGGTACGCTGGGAAGGCTCGCACCAGTCCCTTAAATATCCAAGGGCTGCCATCAGAAGGAGTTTTTCCGTCTTCTTAAAGAAGTCCCCATCTGAATCGGAAAGGTTCACGATGGATTCTGCGATGGTCTCGATATCGCTGTCCGACTCCATGGTAAGAAGCGGGGAGCATTTCAGCCTGTCCGGCAATTTGTCTTTGAGAGTCATGGTCTATCTCCTTACAATACGTCTTCGCCGTTAAAGGGCAGGCTCGAACCATGCTCCCGCGTGGTTTCCTGCGCCTTCGTCTCCGTATCCATCTGGTTCTTGGCAGCGGTCATATCGCGTGCTTCCCCCGTGAGGGAATAGGACTCGGAATCATATTGCTGCTCCTTGCGAATGTCGGAAGGGCGAATCTCGCTTCCGGTCTGCTCTACATCCATGACGGCGGTGCGGGAATCGGTATCTGCACCATCGTGGCTCTCAATGCCGGAGTTCGGGTCGGGCGTGCGCCCGTCGTTATCCATGGAACCGTCGGATGCAACCGGCTCTAGCATCTGCTGTTCGTCACGCATCTGCTCCTGCGCCAGACGCGCATTCTGCATGGCAAGGTCTCCATCCGGGAGGGTGCCAGCTTCCTTCGGGGTATTCTGCTCGAACCAGTTATGGGTCACATCGAGGTCATACCGGTTCTTTAACGTCTCCGCAGAGACCGGCCAGTCACGACCACGTTCATACGCCGGTACCGAACCGTCCTTATTCAGACTTGCAGGCTCGTAGGCCATGACCTCGCCCTTGCTGGTTTCGGTCACGCCGAAGCCCTGCGCGTTCATCTTGCGCTCGAAGTCGGAAAAGTCCGTGCAGTCTTCCCTTGCCTTTTGGGCAGCGTTTCGGATGTTCTGGGTATGGATGGCGGTGTCCTCGGCACGAAGTGCGGCAACCTTATCGCTGCGGGTAGGTGCATCCTTTCCCGGCGCGTCATAAGTCTTTTCCGGGGCATCCGTTTTCACCTGCGTCGCGTGAACCTTGTAGGGGGCACCGACGGAAATTACATCGAAATCCTCATGGGTCTCACGACCAACCATCTCGGTAAGCTCCCTGTGGGAGTAGCCGGAGAAGAAAATCGAATCGTCGATATTGAGGTTTTCGGTATCCTGCTCGCTAAAGAGCACATCGTAAGTCTTGTCTGGCGCGTCCTTGTAACGGATGGTGACCGGAATGACCGTTACGTCCTCCGCCGGGAGGTCGGGATAGCCTGTTAGCTCCGTGAGGGAATCCATAGTCTTCTTATCCACGGGTTCCGCGTGATTTAGTGCGTCGGTGATACGCTGCTCATCGAGACGCGCCATTACATCCTTAAATTGCGGGGCATACCCTGCGACGGTCTTAGCATCCTCTTTGGCAAAGGCAAGGAATCCGTTTCCCTGTTTGTCCGTGTAGGCGGCGGCATAGGTACCATTCTCGCGGCATACCTGCGCATAGTAGGCGGCTTCCTCGGAAGTACCAAAGGGCACGACCACCTGCTCACGAGAGGATTGCTTCTCAGCCATTGCTTTTGCGGCTTCAGGAGTGTTCCCCTCCTTCTTATAATGGCGCTGCCACCAGTCGAAAGCACGTTCCCTGCCACGTCCGAACCGCAGGTAGTTCTCCACCTGCCTTGTGACGAAGTTTAGGAGGGCGTTTCCCATGTCATCGCCGAAATCCTGAGCCATGTGGCATCATCCTTTCTTTTCCGATTTCCTGCTTTTTGAAGCGGCAAGAATGCCGTCTCCTTGGGGACAGATTATAACGCAGGCTATTTTTTCTATCCCTCTGCCCTATACACGAACGTGCAGGTAGAAACTGCCAAATGCACGGATGCCGATGATAGAAAAAGACACCATTTAGCATCAAATGAACCCATTTGCGCCTATTTGCGAACGTTGACCCTTTTCTCGTCCGGGTAGAGGGATTCGCCCCTCAACCATCCCGCCCACAAATCTTTCATAAATCCGCAGGCGGATTGACGGAAACATTTGGAACGGAAAAGTTGACCGGCTCCGACTCCCGTGCATTCGCCTTCGCTGCCGCGATGCGCCGGACGCAGGAAAAGCGAGGGGCTTTCCCGCCGGGCACCGCGACCGCTCATTATATGCACGGAGATTGCTGAAATGGGGCGCTGCCCCAAACCCCGGCCACTCCGCGCAAGCCGCAGGATTTTGCCCTTTCGGCGGGGAAAATACAAGTCTTGAATGTTTACCGGCTTTCTTGTAAAATATATATATAGCAAGATGGTTGATACCTTCTTGTGAGTCGAACAGGAGGTGGTCTTCACCGATGAATCAGGAAGAAACGATGCTTAAGCATAAGGAGAGATACAAGAAAACGATTAAGAATCTGACCGTGATGAGCGATATTTTCGCGCGGAATGTATTCAAGGATAAGAAAGCCTGCGAGTACGTTCTTAGAATCATCATGGAGGACAAGGATTTGACCGTCATCGACAATGAGACGCAGGTGGATTTCAGAAACATGCATGGCAGAGGTGTCGTGCTGGACTGTGTGGCAAAGGATGGAAGCGGACGCATCTTCAACGTCGAGATACAGCAAGACGATGAGGGGGCGCACCCGAAACGTGCCAGATACAACCTCGGGATGATGGATTCCAACGTGCTGGATACGGGAAAGAACTTCGATAAGCTCCCGGAAACCTACGTGATATTCGTCACGTTGAAAGACGCACTGGGGCACGGACTTCCGATAGCCCATATCGACCGGATAATCCGCGAGAACGGCAAGGAGTTCGGGGACGAGGAACACTTCATCTACGTGGATTCGAGCAAGGACGATGGCGGCGAGCTTGGAAGACTGATGCACGATTTCCGTGTGAAGGAAGCGAAAGAGATGCAGGCGGGAGCATTGAAAGACCGCGTGCACGAACTGAAAGAGACCGAGAAAGGAGTGGAGCATATGTGCAAGGAAATGGAAGCCCTGCGTCTGGAAGGCGTGGAGGAAGGAAGACTGGAAGAGAAAAGAGAGAATGCCAAAAGCATGGCGGAAGACGGCATGACGGTAGATAGAATCGCAAAAATCTTGAAAGTGAACGCCCAGATGGTGCAGGAGTGGCTTGCAGGTAGCGTTTCTACGGCAAGATAGATAACCACTTAGACGGCTTTACGGTTTTACGACTCTGCGGGTTTCTGGCTCGCAGGGTTTTTGAAAACAGGTAAATAATTTTGTTAATGAAAAACTCGTTACCAATGGGGACATAACCCAGTTGATAACGAGTTTTTTGTTTTGAAAGACGATAGTTTTGATTGCACACTGATTGCACACCTGCGTATTTTTTTGTTGTTTTATAGGTTGCTATATTGCCTTATATTGCCGGAAAATCGCTTATTTTTCGGCATATGGAAGGTTGTCGAAATCGAGTTTGAATAGTTGACGCTGGGCTACAAAGCCCGTAACCACGGGGCTTTGCGGCTTTGGGTGTTTGAAATTGC
>OODU01002210.1_pt1 | contig 17147 bp, 19 predicted proteins | sample 1671171 | NCBI WGS metagenome assembly OODU01 (sample SAMN06348129, study PRJEB24527) | human gut metagenome | biome: human gut; feature: ankylosing spondylitis patient; material: feces | host: Homo sapiens | place: China | collected 2015-10
GTGGATGCGTCCGAGGACAATATGCTGTGCGTCACCAACGATGGCCGAAAGATCGGTCTGGATGTCCGCCTGATGAATCCCATGCTGCCGGACGACCCCAACAGCAAGCTGAACACCTGCGTTCGGAACGTGCTGCAAATCTGGGAAGATGGCAAGGAGCAGAAGCTGACACAACTTCTGTTCTGCGACCTCTCGACACCAAAGAACGATGGCAACTTCAACGTCTACGATGATATTCGCAAAAAATTGGTCGCCGCCGGGGTGCCGGAAAACGAAGTTGAGTTCATCCACAACGCCGACACCGAAGCAAAAAAGGCCGCATTGTTCTCCAAAGTACGCTCTGGCGATGTGCGGATTCTGCTGGGCAGCACCGCAAAAATGGGAGCCGGAACGAACGTCCAACAGCGGCTTGCGGCGGTGCATCACTTGGACGTTGGATGGAAGCCCAGCGACATGACCCAGCGCAACGGTAGAATTATCCGGCAGGGCAACCAAAATAAGCAAGTCCAGATTTATAACTATGTCACAGAAGGTACGTTCGATTCGTACCTCTTTCAGACCCTTGAGAATAAACAGCGGTTTATCTCGCAGATTATGACTTCCAAATCTCCGGTGCGCTCCTGTGATGATGTGGACGAACAGGCATTGTCCTATGCGGAGATCAAGGCATTGTGTGCTGGAAATCCGCTCATCAAAGAGAAGATGGATTTGGATGTGCAGGTCGCAAAGCTCAAAGTTCTGAAAGCCGACCACCAAAGCCAGAAGTTCCGTCTGGAAGATAAGCTGCTCACAAAATTCCCGGCTGACATTCAGGAAACGACTGCCTATATTACTGGGTTGAAATCGGATGCGGAACTTGCCGCCGTGCATCCGCAGGAGAAAGAGGGCTTCTGCGGCATTACCATCAAAGGCATGGCCTACGATGAGAAAAAGACTGCTGGTGAGCGGCTTCTCCTCGCTTGCTCCGAACTGCCCAACAGTGAAGAAAAAGTGATTGGCAGCTATCGCGGCTTTGAACTGTCCCTGCGGTTCGACACCTACCACAGCGAGTATCAGGCTCTTTTGAAAGGCCAGCGAAAATACTCGGTAGCACTGGGCAAAGACCCACTCGGCTGCATCATCCGTCTGGACAACTCTCTGAATAATTTCCCGGAGCGCATCACTTCTGCCGAAAACGAACTGGCCACCCTCAAACAGCAGCAGGCCGCAGCGCAGATCGAAGTGGAGAAGCCGTTCCCGCAGGAGGAAGAACTGGCCGAAAAGTCGGCGCGCCTTGCGGAACTGAACGCCCAGTTGGATGCAGACGAAAAGCACGAGCCGGAACAGGGCGAGGAAGAAAAGGCGGATGAACCTCGCCGTCCCTCAGTGCTGGCGGCTCTGGAAGAAAAGTCAGATAAGGCCGAACCTGTCAAACCGTTCAAAAGTTATCTGGATAAGGATGGTGATGCCCGATGAATGACCGCCGTGACCAGCAGCTTCATTTCCGCGTCAGTAAGCAGGAACTGGAACGCATCTGGAGCAAGATGGAATCCAGCGGTATTTTGAGCATCGGCTCCTATCTGCGCAAGATGGCACTGGATGGCTACTGTCTGCATCTCGATTTGCCAGAGCTGCGCCGCATGGCCCATCTTCTGCAAATGTGCAGTAATAACCTGAACCAGTATGCCAAAGCTGCCAATGAAAGCGGTCAGGTCTATGCTGCCGATTTGGAAGATTTGCGCATTCGGTTGGATGAACTGATTGCCATTAGCAAACAGATTCTCTCCTGGCTGGCTGGTTTCTGATTTTTGCCCCACGGCTTCGGCTGTGGGGATACATATTATATAAGGATAAAGCCGTAGGAGGTGGTGGACATAGCCGCAACACGCTTGATTGCGCTGCACAAAAACAAAGGAAAATCGGTTGTGGCCTGCTTGAAAAGCCGCACAGACTATGCACAAAACCCGGAGAAGACCGAACAGGGCGAACTGGTCAGCAGCTACGAGTGCAGTCCTCTGACGGTGGACGAAGAATTTATGCTGTCCAAGCGGCAGTATGAACTTGCCACTGGGCGCAGGCAGAGAAGTGATGTAATCGCCTATCAGATTCGGCAGTCATTCAAACCCGGTGAAATCACCGCCGAGGAAGCCAACAAGGTAGGCTATGAACTGGCGATGCGTTTTACCAAAGGCAAGTACGCTTTTATTGTTGCCACTCACACAGACCGGGAGCATATTCACAATCACATTATTTACAACTCTACCGCACTGGACAGCACCCGGAAATTCCGGGATTTTTTATTGTCCGGGCTGGCCGTGCAGCGGCTGAGCGACCTGATTTGCTTAGAGCATCAGCTCTCCGTCATTGAGAAAAAGCCCTACCGGGAGCGGCAAAAGCGCACACTTTACCCACCCAAGGAAAGCAATCGTGACCATCTATGCAGTGTGCTCGACAACATTCTGGCGGAAAAGCCCAAAGGCTACGAAGATTTTCTGCAAAAGCTGGAGCAACAGGGCTATGAGGTCAAGCGCGGAAAATACACCTCTGTCAAGGGAAAGCGACAAAAACGATTCATTCGTTTTAGGACGCTCGGCACAGGATACAGCGAAGAAGAACTGAAAGCGGTGATTGCCGGAGAAGCCGAGCATCGCCCACATCAGAAGCAGCCGCCAAAAGAGAAACCGTTCAATCTTCTGGTGGATGTGCAGGCAAAGCTGGCCGAGGGCAAGAACATCGGCTATGCACGGTGGGCAAAAAAGTACAATCTGAAAGAAATGTCCAAGATACTGATTTTCTTGCAGGAGAAGAAAATCGGCAGCATCGAGGAAATGCAGGAGCGTGTGGACGCTGCCACTGCCCGCTATCACGAACTGGGCGATTCCATCAAGGCAGCAGAAACGCGCATGACCGAGATTGCCGTGCTGCGGACACACATCGTCAACTACACAAAAACACGCCCGGTGTACGATGCCTACCGCAAGGCCGGATACAGCAAGCGATTTCTGGAAAACCATCGCGCAGAGATCACACTGCACAAGGCAGCAAAAACGGCTTTCGATGAAGCTAAACTGAAAAAGCTTCCCAAGGTCAAGGAACTGGATGCAGAATATTCCAAGCTGCTGACGGAAAAGAAAGCCGCCTACCCGGACTACCGCAAAGCAAAAGACGAGATGCAGGAGCTTCTTCGTGCGCAGCGCAATGTAGAACTGTTCTTCGCAGAAGAAAAGAACACCACCGAAAAAACGCAGTCCCGATAGACGATGACAACCTAGGATTCTTCCATTGTGGGAGAGTCCTAGGCTGTTTTTTTGTTATAGAAGTGTTTGGAACAAACGCGCAGCCTGCATCGGCACGATGCAGATCAAACGGGGTTTGGGCACAGCCCAACAAGCATTTTGAATTTGGATTTGAAAAATCCGATTCAAAAATTGCAAGTTGGTACCAACTTGCCCTGCTTGCCGAATAGATTCTCCGGTCAAGAACCTCGGTGCTCTATTAAAAAAGGATTTTACTGAAAAACGATCAGGAAGCGGAGATTGGCCTCAAATTGGTTTGATTTTTGCCGGATTTTGGTGTGCTGCTTGTATAAAGTATGCTATGCAAGAACCGCCTCTGTTCAATGTTGAATAGTTCTATGTTCACGCACACACGCAGGCAATCACTCCCCGTAAAGATAGCAAAAGCAAAGTAATTGTCTATTTGGAGCGAAAATGCCTTTTTGGAGAAGAAACATACTGACATATCTGCTATACTGAAATGCGGTTAGTTCGTGCTAACACAAAAGCAAACAGGAGGACCAAATAATGAATAAACTACAAGGAAAAGACCTTATCAATGTTGGAATCTTCACTGCGATCTATTTTGTGGTGATGATGGCGATTGCCATGCTGGGATTTATCCCTATTTTTCTTCCGCTTCTGATCGTGCTGGTTCCGCTGATTGGCGGAATCGTAATGATGCTGTATTATTCTAAAGTCCAGAAGTTTGGAATGGTATCGCTGACAGGACTGATCTGCGGTATTTTAATGTTGCTGACCGGCATGGGGTATTGGAGCATTATTACCGGTGCCGTGTTCGGTGTCCTGGCTGATCTTGTTTTGAAATCCGGCGATTATAAGAGTGCAAAAAAAGGAATCATATCGCATGGTGTTTTTTCTATGTGGATCATCGGAAACTACATCCCCATTGTTGCAACACGGGACAGCTACTATCAGCAGCTAATCAGCGGTTATGGACAAGAGTATGCAGATTCCATTATGAGCTATATCTCGGCATATACGCTCCCCCTTCTTTTGATTGCCGGGTTCGTTTGCGGCGTGATCGGCGGTGTGATCGGCCAGAAAATTTTCAAAAAGCACTTTAAGCGTGCGGGTATTGCATAATGCGCCGTGAATTGTTAGCAAGCAAAAAAAAGGAAACCGGCCTGTCGTTAGACCCTCGGACAAAGTTGGCATTGCTTATCACGATTGCCCTCTTTGTCTTGAGCGGCGAAGGTGGGGCTGCTTCTAAACAGTTTGCTCCTATTTTGGCTGCTGTTCCATTGATCCTGCTGCTCACGGAAAAATCGTGGAAGGGATCGGTTATCTATTTTGTTTTATATGGCGGCAGCTATATATTGCAACTATGGGCGCTCCCCCACCTGTCCGGCCTTCCTAACTTTCTTGTTGTTGCAATCTGCGGTTTCTTTATGCGGTTTGTGCCGGGGATTATGATGGGATACATCACGGTCAGGACAACGACGGTCAGCGAGTTTGTTGCCTCCATGAAGAAGCTGCATTTACCGGAGCAGATCATCATTCCTATGTCCGTGATATTCCGATTTTTCCCTACGGTTGTAGAAGAATATAATGCCATAGGGGACGCTATGAAAATGAGAGGAATCCGTTTTGGCGGGGGCAAAGCCAGTGCAATGCTGGAATACAGGCTTGTCCCTGTTATCATGTGTTCCGTCAAGATCGGGGAAGAATTAAATGCGGCAGCCCTGACAAGAGGATTGGGCGGTCCGGTCAAGAGGACAAACATCTGCGAAATCGGCTTTCATGTGCAGGATGTTTTTTTCCTGCTGCTATGTGTGGTGGCTTTTGCAATTCCTATTGTCACGATGATTACAGGGAGGTAGGCCTATGATCGAATGTAAAAAAGTTTCTTTTTCCTACCCTCCAAATGAAACTGACATTGGGGACAGGAAAGGACACGGAACATTAAGAAATATTGACCTGTCTATTAACGACGGGGATTTTGTACTGCTCTGCGGAACATCGGGCTGCGGTAAAACCACACTGACACGGCTGTTTAACGGACTGATTCCTCATTATTACGATGGAAAGCTGGAAGGCACTGTCATGCTTGATGGAGAAGATATGAGCGGGCTTTCCCTGTTTGATATATCAAAAAAAGTGGGTTCTGTTTTTCAGAATCCACGTTCTCAATTTTTTAATGTGGATACGACCAGCGAAATTGCCTTTGGATGTGAAAACCATGGATTGGAAGAAGCAGAAATCCGAAAGCGGGTAAAGCTGGTCTCAGAGCAGTTGAACCTTACAAATCTGCTGGACAGAAGTGTTTTCTCCCTTTCCGGTGGGGAAAAGCAAAAAATCGCCTGTGGATCTGCCGCCGCTGTGGAACCGGATGTATTTGTTTTGGACGAGCCATCTTCCAACCTTGACGCCTATTCCATCGCTGATTTTCGGAAACTGTTAAAAATATTGAAGTCACAGGGCAAAACAATTATTATTGCGGAGCACCGGCTCTACTATCTTTATGATCTGGCAGACAGGATCATATATTTAAGCGACGGGGAAATACAAGGGGATTATACTTTGCCGGAATTTCAGTTGATTCCGGCGGCGGAAAAAGCTAAAATGGGATTACGGCCTCTTGGCCTGGGTGAGTTTGCAGACATTGAGCCTGCCAGTCTACATTCAGGGCAGGGGATATGGAAACTGAACCACTTCCATTTCGCATACAAGAAACAGCCGGAAACGCTTTCTCTGGAAAATATAGAGCTTCCTGCCGGAAATGTAACGGCGGTCATCGGGCACAATGGAGCCGGAAAAACGACACTATCCCGTTGCTTATGCGGATTGGAAAAAAGATGTAAAGGTATCCTCGAAAAAGATGGTACTTCCTATTCAAGCAAACAGCGGCTGAAGCTATGCTATATGGTCATGCAGGATGTAAATCATCAGCTTTTTACGGAGAGCGTTTTAGAGGAAGTCCTGTTAAGTATGCCGGGGAAAGATTCCGATGAATCGCCTGAAAATGTGGAAAAGGCAGAGGCTATCTTGACAGAAATGGATTTGCTCCCGTACAAAGCCTGCCATCCGATGGGGCTTTCGGGAGGGCAAAAACAACGTGTGGCGATTGCTTCTGCGATTGCCTCTGAACGTCCGGTTATACTATTTGACGAACCTACCAGCGGCCTTGATCTCTTTCACATGAGGCAGGTGGCCGATTCGGTCAAAGGACTTGCCGATTCAGGAAAAACCATTGTGATTGTGACCCATGATCCTGAATTTATACTCAGGTGCTGCAATTATGTGATCCATCTGGAAAACGGCAGATTGGAAGAAAACTATTTCCTCCAGGATACGGAAGGACGGGAACGGTTATTTAATTTCTTTATGATGGAAGGAGGCGGCGGAAATCAAACTGTTTGATGGTAAAATAAACTGCGGCTCAAATGTTAAAAATGTCATTGAAACTGAGGATTGCGTTGTCCTGCAGCTTTTTGACGAGAGCGGCGAGGGAACCATGACAGCCCACAAAATTTTTGATGGCGCTTTTGTGATGTATAGCGATATGCACCTGAAAGAATGTACCTCCTACTTTCAGAGTAGTACGGACAGTTCGCTTCTCTATATAGACCATTGCAGGGAGGGACGGATCGAAAGCGAGATTGGCAATAATGCGTATAGCTATTTGCAAGAGCATGAGATGCGTGTGGATGACCGGCGTTCCCATTCGGGACGGTTCTGCTTTCCACTCTGCCACTATCATGGGATGACCCTGGGATTTGATCTGGACATTGCTGTGCCGGCGCTGAAAGACTTTTTTGGCGGATTTTCTGTTGATTTGTACGAGCTTCAAAAAAAGTATTGCAATGACAAGAAACCGTTTGTGATTCATAATGAGCCAGGAATTGAACATATTTTTTCAGAGCTTTACTTTGTCCCGCAGCAGATCAAAGGTGACTACTATAAAGTAAAAGCCCTGGAGCTGCTTTTATATCTGGACGCTTTGCAGTTTTCTGATTCCAAAGAAGATCGCCCTTATTTCTATAAAGGGCAGGTAGAAAAAATCAAAGCGATCCATGATCTTATTACGGCAAATTTGCAGGAGCATTACACGATGGATGAATTAGCTGAACGATTCCAGATTTCATTGACGGGGATGAAAACCTGCTTTAAGGAAATATTCGGAGATTCCATGTATTCCTATCTTCGCCGTTATCGGATGAACGTTGCTGCCACAATGCTCCGGCAGGATTCCCAAAAAGGGATTGCGGAAATTGCCGGAGCTGTGGGATATGAAAGCCCCAGTAAATTTGCAACAGCTTTCCGGCAGGTGATAGGGCAGACGCCGATGGAATACCGAAAATCTTTTTTCTAAACGGTGCATAAATGCCGTTTTGGAGAGGAAAGAAGAATTGAATACTGCTACAATGAGGATGGTTAGCAAAGACTACCCATCCTTTTTTCTTTGCTGACTAAAAAGAAGGAAGGTGATTGTAATGAAGCAGCAAAAAGATAATTGGGTGAAAATTCTGTTTTCCTTCGCCGCACCATGCAAGGGGAAAATGGCTCTTTCGGTATTCTGCGCCATTCTGAGCGTTGCAGGAGGGTTTATTCCTTTTTGGGCTGTATATGAAATCCTGCTGGCATTTATCAATCAGAATGTGACCCTGAATGGCATTCTGATTTGGTGTCTGGTTGGAGCAGCGGGCTACCTGCTGCGGGTTGCCTGCCATGGAATCTCTACGATCCTGGCGCATATTTCAGCCTATACCATTTTGGAAGGAATCCGGCTTAAAATTGCAGACCGGCTGATGAAAGCTCCCCTTGGCGAAGTGATGGGGCGGCGGATCGGCTATCTGAAAAATATCATCATGGATAAGGTTGAGGACTTAGAGCCGCCTTTGGCACACATGATCCCGGAATTGACCTCTAACCTCCTACTCCCTGTTGCAATTTTTATCTGGATGCTGGTTATCGACTGGCGCATGGGATTGGCGGTTCTGATTGCTCCGGTGCTGGCCATGATTCCTATGTTTTTCCTTATGAGGAACTATAACAGCCAGTACGCCGCTTATATGGAGGCAAATAACCACGTCAACAGTATTATTATCGAGTATGTGGAAGGTATCGAGGTTGTAAAGGCCTTTAACCAAAGCACAAGCTCCTATGAAAAATTTGTTAATGCTGTCCAGTCGTTCAAAGAGTTTACCTTGGCATGGTTTAAGAGTACATGGAAATCGATGAACCTTATGATGGCGATTATGCCCACAACGCTCCTGGGGGTTCTTCCTGTCGGCCTTTTGCTGGTGCAGAATGGAAGTATCTCCCCTGCGGAGCTTGCAATGGGGATTATCCTTTCCCTCAGCATTGTTGGACCGTTGATGAAAGCAACCACTTTCATTAACGAAGCAAAGTCTATGGAATATGCAGTAGAGGCGGCAAATGAACTTTTGAACCTGCCTGTACTGCCGGATTCAGGGAAAATCGTATCTATTCCTCACAATGATATTGCGTTGAAGCATGTAACCTTTTCCTATGACGGTTCCGAGCAAAATGAAGTGTTGCATGATGTGAACCTGGAATTGCCAGAGGGAAGTTTTACGGCACTTGTAGGACCGTCTGGCGGCGGTAAATCAACGATTGCCCGTCTGATTGCAAGGTTTTGGGACGTGACAGGCGGCAACATTACCATTGGGGGGAAGAATATCAAAGAGTTGTCTATACGCCAGCTTTCCGAACTGGTCAGTTTTGTGACACAGGATAACTTCCTGTTTAATTGCTCCCTGAAAGAAAATATCCGTCTTGGAAATCCAAACGCCACAGATGAAGAAGTATATGCGGCGGCGAAAGCGGCCTGCTGTGATGAATTTATTGTGCGTTTGGACAAAGGATATGATACCCCTGCCGGTGATGCCGGAAAGAGGCTGTCCGGCGGCGAAAAACAGCGAATTGCGATTGCGAGGGCGATCCTCAAAAATGCCCCGATTGTTATTTTGGATGAAGCGACAGCATTTACTGACCCGCAGAACGAAGATAAAATTCAGAAATCTATCATGGCGTTATCAAAGGGTAAAACTCTTCTTGTGATCGCCCACCGCCTTTCCACCATTCAGAACGCAGATCAGATTGTCGTGTTGAAAAAAGGCCGGATTGTGGATTGCGGAAAGCAGGAAGAATTGTTGAAGCGGTGTCCGCTTTATGCGGATATGTGGAAAGCCCACATCGGGGCGAAGAATTGGTCTGTGAGTGAAAAGAAGGAGGTGGCCGCTCATGTTTAAGTCTATGAAACGGATCATTAAATGGGCGGGGAAATATAAGGGACGCCTCTATCTTGGCTCTGTTTTTTCCTTTTTCAGCAGCCTGTCTACGGCGATCCCTACAATGGCTGCCGCTTATGCCCTTGATAAAGCAATCGCAGCTTATTGGGCAGGCAACACAATAGAATCCTCCCTGATCTGGCAGACGCTTTGGATTATTGTTGGCTCGATTGCGCTTAACTTTCTACTCTCTTATTTGCGGGCGGTGTTGCAGGAAAGCATTGGTTATGAAGTAGCCGCAGGGCAGCGAATCCATTTAGGCGATGTGCTGAAAAGGGTTCCTCTGGGATATTTTTCTAAAAACAGCGTGGGCGATATTCTGACAGGTGTTACCACGGAGCTATCCACACTTGAATTGCAGGGAATGAAGATGGTTGACATCATCATCAACGGATATGCAAAGTTTATTGCAATTCTCCTGTGTTTCCTTTTCCTGAGTCCAGCCGCAGCAGTGATTTCTGTTGTCGGCGTTGCCTTTTCCTCATTGGCCTTACATGGTATCAGCAGGCATAGTGAAAAGACCGCTGCTATCACGCACCAGGCCATGGAGGATATGTCTGGCTCTGCGATTGAATATATCCGCGGGCTGTCCATCGTTAAATCGTTCGGACAGGAAGGGGCTTCTATCGAAAGTTTCCGCAAGGCAAATACGGATTTGAAAAATATTCATATCAAAGTAGAAAAAGGCTATACGCCATTTAACTGCTTGCATCTGTTCTCCTTAAAACTGGCATCTATGGGGATTGTGTTTATCTGTGCATGGCAGACACTTAACGGGCAAATGAGTCTTGCTTATTTCCTGATGTTTGTTCTGTTTTCTTTCGTAATCTTTGGAAGTGTGGAAAACATTAACGACGCGGCTCACATGCTGGGTCTTATAGATTCCGCTATGAATAAGCTGGAAGCTCTGGAAAATGCAGAATATATCGACCAAGACGGAAAAGATATTACACCGACCTCGTATGACATTACTTTTCAGGATGTATCCTTTGGTTACGATAAACGGACTGTATTGCACGATGTGAATTTCACGATTCCGCAGAATACCACAACAGCGATTGTAGGTCCCTCCGGGAGCGGCAAGTCTACCCTGTGCAGCCTGATTGCACGCTTTTATGATGTTGACGCCGGAAAAATCACTTTAGGAGAAACAGATATTCGAGAATTTACCTGTGACAGCTTACTAAAAAATATCAGTATGGTGTTCCAGAATGTATATCTGTTCCGGGATACAATCCGTAACAATATCAAATTCGGCAGCCCGGACGCTTCGGAGGAACAGATGATTGCCGCTGCAAAAGAAGCGCGCTGCCATGACTTTATTATGGCCTTGCCAGATGGATATGATACCGTCATTGGGGAGGGCGGTTCTTCTCTTTCCGGCGGTGAAAAGCAGCGGATTTCGATTGCCAGAGCCATGCTGAAAGATGCGCCGATTGTTATTTTGGATGAGGCCACGGCCAGCATTGACCCAGAGAATGAGCATTTGATTCAAGAGGCTATTTCCGCACTGACACATGGTAAAACAATCATAACGATTGCCCATAGACTGGCGACGATTGAAAATGCGGATCAAATTCTTGTCATTGATGGTGGAACCGTCGTGCAGAAAGGAACCCATAAGGAATTGCTGGCTCAAAAGGGAATCTATCAGGAATTTATTAAGATTCGGGAACAGGCTGAGGGCTGGAGGATTCAACAATAAGCATAAAGGAGGAACTGATGAAGATTCATGCGTCCGGGGAGGATTATCTGGAGGCTGTGCTGATTCTCCAAAAGAAGCAGGGCATGGTGCGTTTCGTGGATGTTGCTCGGTACGTGGAGGTTTCAAAGCCCAGCGTGTGCCATGCGGTGGCAACCCTGCGGGACGGGGGGTCCTGACGATGGACAGTGACTATTTCCTGCATCTGACCGATGTGGGCCGGGAAGTGGCGGAGCAGATCTACGAAAAGCACCGCAGGATTGCTGAATCGGGAACCCACGAGAAATTCCTTGCGAAAGGCGGAAAATATGCTGCTATGTGGAACACAGAGCAAAAAATATCGGCTTGATCGAAGGTAAAGATGAAACTTCATGCGTCCGGGAACGATTAAATGAGAATCACTTCTATGCAAAAAATTGAAGTTATTGTTCGTATCACGAAGGACCACTGCCCTCCCCAAGAGCAGACGATTTTTGAGTGGATTGAAACGAACCGTGCTGCGCCAGACACCTTGAATTATCCCGGTTTGGAAATAAACTTAGAACACCGTCGTGTTTTCAAAAACGGACAGGAAGTGTACATGAGCCGTTACGAATATGGCGTTTTAAGTTTAATGGCACGGCATCCGGGGCAATTGTTTACAAAAGAGCAGATATTTGAAGCCGTGTGGCATCAGGATAGTGAAAGCTACCTGACTGCTGTTACCAATACAATTGGACGCATCCGGCAAAAAATCGAGGATGATAGAGCTGTACCTGTCTATATTCGAACGATTTCCAACCTCGGCTACCAATTTATGCCGAACATTTCAGTGAAAAAAGATTCCTTATAACGATAAAAGCCATACTCAATGGGTAACTTAGACCTTGAGTATGGCTTTTATCGTTAGCTGGATAGATAAAAATTGACATCCTTGCAATCGGAAATAATCTTTTCTAAAATATAGAAAAAAGATTTTAGGAGGCGGTAAGATGCAATCCTTCGAAGATGTTCTGAGAGAGTTTGAAGATTTTTTGCAAACGGCATCCTATTTAGAGGTTCTCCCATGTCGATGGGGGTATGTACGGCTTTTTAATGAGGGTGCTCCTATCAACTTCTACGCAGTCTTATGCCGTACCCCACAAGAACTATATGATACGCTAGAAAATGATCTTGCCATTGAAAAAGAGGTTCAAAATCCACAACGAGACTGATTACGAGAAAATTATTGTGTAATTCGTTTGCTTTTCACGTGATTTTATTGAATGACCTGTTAGAATATTGCGTATTCAGACAAAAGAACGCCAGAGAGAAGCGTAACGTCCACTCTGGCAGCTTAGGTGTTTTTGTTCTGTTCTGAAAGTTCTGTCAAATGGATTGCGAGTGACCTTGTGGCATCCAACAGAGTTTTCCGCATTTCTGGCGGACAAGCAAAATAAATCGATTCTAACTCTCGACATTCGCGCTCTGCTTCTGATAAGTTCGGGTTGATAACCGAATCCAAGGAAAGTGGCAGAACATGGAGAATTGAACTTAAAATGTCAAAAGAAGGATTCTGTTTTCCATTTTCAATATTGGCGATATACTTCACCGAAACATTACTTTTCAGTGCCAGTTGCTCTTGTGTCATTTTCATCGCTTTTCGGACAGCCTTTATCTGCTTTCCTAAAGCAATCGCATCCGCATTCGGCATCATCATCACCTCAATAGTATTGTATCGTTCTTGCGGAAAGAACGGTATAACATCATCATTCCAGTGATTTTGTCCTATCGTGCCGATTTTTGCGTTTCCCGGTCGAGTTATAAAAAAACGGTAACTCGTCCGGGCGATTTCACGCGCTATCCAATCACAGTTGCCGTTTGTGGAGGTAACTGTGATTTTTTATTGGGGTAACGCATCAAAAAAAGCCTGTCTGCTGCCGTAAGCCAGACCGCCCCGAAGCAAGCACAATCGTTCCGTTCCACCATCCACAATCGTGCCGATGTGTTATATTGCGCCAGCTTCCCACTGTGGGAGGCTGGCGTTTTTGCGCTTTTGGAGCCAAAGTGCCGCAGTCCACCGTTTCTCCTATGATACAGCAGCAAACTTTATATTTGGGAGGGAAAGTCATGCTCGATCATAAGAAGGAAGCGATTACGGAACACTGGCAGTTTTGCCCCAAGTGCAATATAAAGCTCTATCGAATGACCGCCGACTGCACTGGATTCATCCACATAAAATGCTGGCGTTGCCGGGAAATGTTATGGCTCAACCTTTCCATTCGAGCCAAGTAAGCATTGGTTTCATAAAAATCGGGTGCAACGCACTCTGAATATGGACTGTTAGCACCGAGCAACGGGCCGTCACCTCCGGGTGATGTATGAAACGTAGCACCAAATAGCCGGGCAGCAGCTTGACTGAAAGATCTCCAATCTTTCGGTCGGCTGTTGTCCGGCTATTTTTATAGCTTCAGATGGCCTGCTCCCGAAAAGGAGCAGGTTTTATGTTTGCCCTCTTTTCATGGCTACCCCAAGCGGCGAAATATCCGTAGCATCTCCGAATTTTCGATTTTTCACGTTTTATCGAAAATTTGGAGGTTACACATGAGTTTCAATAATGGCAATGAACGTCGCAAGCTGAACGCAAAGTGGGAGCATCTTCGTGTGCAGTACCGCGAAGCAGGAATGAGCGAAGATGCAATTCAGGCTATGTACGAGTTTGATTTGGGTGTTCTTAATAGCGAACGTGCCTACATCACTAACACAATGACGGTTTCTGGTGTTGCCGATGATGGTGCAGCCAAGGAAACCAGCGACTTCAAGCAGTATGAAAAAGCCGTTACCGTAACGGATACCTACCACGAAACCAAAAGCCGTTTTGCATGGATTGGTGAGATTGAGAACGAACAGTTGCTTACTGCACTCGAAACTTTGAAAGTCGAAGATTTGGAAATCATCACCATGTACGCTTACGAGGGATACGACATCACTGAAATATCTAAAGTCTACGGCGTATCCCGTCCCACTATTAGCATAAAAATCAAGAGAATTACTAAATTTTTGAAAAACTTCAATTTTAATGCTACGAATTGACCCTTCTCGATGGCTCGTAAGTGTAAGGGCAATTCACCAGATGGCGAAAGCCGCTGAACGAAATGTCTGCACTCATGTTCTTTGAAAACTGAATAGCTCCTTCATCTGGTACTCCGATAATGATACTTCCGTAATTCGCGGCCCGGTCATAAAGCAGACGGGGTGGCTGAAATGCCAATGAAGCGGTACAAGTCCGCTGCCAGATGTTTATGCCCCACTCGCAGGGAGCCGAGGGCGAATATGCGAGACCTTAACTTATTAAATCAGGCGTGGCCGAATGCTGTTTTCGGCCTTCGTCCACGCCTGTTCTTTTTACTTATTCCATATATCCACATTTTCGTCCTACATAGGAGGTTTTATGAACGAGAACGACCGTACCACCTTAGAGCAGGCGATCTACGAGGAAATGGAACTGACCCCGGAAATGATCCGCTCCATCCGCACGCTCTGCGGTGTCTGCCTTTGCAGTTTTGTAGAATCCAAGGCGTTCAAAATCGCCATTGTTCCCAGCGCAGACCGGAGCATGGACACTTGCACTGTCTGCCAGACCCGGCGCGGTCATGACTACGTTGTGATGAACCGCTGAACAAACACACCGCCCACTGCCAAGGAGGTGAAGCGGGTGGTGTACATATTGAAAAAGGAGGGCAGCTTTTGATCCAAAACTGGAAATTCCAGCGTGGAGACATTTTCTTCACCCGTTTCGACAACGCCATCGGTTCAGAGCAAAGCGGGAATCGTCCGGCAGTCGTTCTTCAGAACGATGTGGGAAATTTTTACTCGCCCACGCTGATCGTGGCCACATTGACAAGCAAGGCGGCAAAAAAGTATACCCAGCCGACCCACTGCCTGCTGGTGAACGAGTTTCTCTCCGTACCATCCATCGTTCAGGCAGAGCAGATTTTTACCGTAGACAAGAGCAGGGTTCTGAAATATCTCGGACACCTCACCCCGGAAGAAATGAGCCGGGTGGATGATGCTGTCCGTGCCAGTCTTGCCCTGAACCCGATGGGGAGCATTCAGCGGCTTCCACCCATCATCCGCTCTACGGCGGCTTACGCACCGCCTGAGGTGGTTGACGGCAAGCCGCCCATCTATCCTTACACACCCATCAAATCGTCCTTTGAGGACGCCGGGAGCGTTGAGGACATGATGCTGTACACCGAACTGGAAGCTGCGGTACACGCAATGATCCAGCGGCTGGAATATAGCTTCACGTTCAACCCCAGCCTGCTCACCATCCCGAAGCGTAAGCAGCAGGTTGCTGAAATCCTGAAAGAAGCCGAAACGTACATCTGGAGGATCAAGGAGGAAATGCGATGCGCCTGAAAGACAACACCAATCCCTTCATCCATGTCAACCCGCCGTACCAGCTCATGGTTATCCACAGCAGCAAGCTGGTCTATCCCCGCGAACTGTATCAGCGTGGTGTGGAGCGCAAGCGTGTGGAACTGATCGCCGCCCACTTCAACGAATATGTGGCAAATGAGCCGAAGGTCAGTTTCCGCAACGGTCAGTTCATCGTAACGGATGGGCAGCACACCATCGAGGGGCGCATCCTCCGCAACGGCGGCAAGGATCTGCCGATTCTCTGCAAGGTGTACACGGGCATGACCGTGGAGCAGGAAGCACTGCTCTTTGCCGAGCAGAACGGCTTCTCTGCGCCGCTGACGGCAGGCATCAAGCTCCGTGCCAAGGTGGTGGGCGGCGATGCCATCTCCAAAGCCTTTCTCGCAGCCACCAACCGGGTGGGATTGAGCCTCAATTATGACAGCCAGCAGCTGACCGATTACCGCATCGGCTGCGTTGGTACGGCTTTCCGGCTCTACAAGCAGATGGGCGAACCGCTCTACTGTGAAACGATGCGGCTGATCGTGGCAGCATGGGAGGGCAAACCGGATTCGTTCCGGGCCTCTGTTCTGAAAGGCATGATGCACTTTGTGGAACTGTACCACGGCGAGTTCAGTGAAGAACGGCTGCTCCGTGCGCTGCGCAGCATCCACCCGGTCGATATTTATCGCATCGGGCAGGACGACCCCGCAAAGCTGCGCGGATGGAAAAAATACGTTTTCCCCATCTACACCGCCTACAACGGCAAGTGCAGAAAAGACGCACTGCCGATGAAATTCTGATATTCACAGGCATACCTCCCATATACACAAGGGGCATCCGCAAACCGCAGATGCCCCTTGTTACATATCAAAGTGCAATATATAGTGTTTCTGTATTCATTTAATACAACATATAGAGAAAAGAGGTATTCTATGCGCTCTCAGTTCACTTCGTATGAGCAGCTTCCCATCACGCTGACAGCCGATCATGTCGCTGCTGCGCTGGGCATCTCCCGCGCCAACGCTTACATCCTGCTCCGTTCGGACGGCTTTCCCACGCTCCACATCGGTAAGCGGATGGTCGTACCCAAAGACCGTTTTCTTCAGTGGATCACGGACAGCGTAAATGGCTGATCTGACATCCTTGATTCAAGAGGTTTCTTTTTCTATACTATTCCCGAAACGACTTGACATCAGGAAGGAGGCAATATGCCAAGCAAACGTTCACACGGCGAGGGTACGCTTCGCCACCGCAGCGATGGTCGCTGGGAATTACGTATGATGGACGGCTACCAGAAAGACGGTTCGCCGCGCTTCAAGACCTTCTATGGCAAGACCCAGAAGGAGGTCAAGCTCAAACTGAAGGAGTATCAGGATGCGCTTATCAGCGGTGTCCAGCTGGACACGATCCTGTACTTTGAGGATTGGGCTGATACATGGTTCGAGGGTCACAGGGATAATATCGCTCCCACGACACAGGAAAGCTACAAATACTGCCTGAAAATGCTCAAAGAGGGATTTTACCATCGCC
>OODU01002217.1_pt1 | contig 17111 bp, 17 predicted proteins | sample 1671171 | NCBI WGS metagenome assembly OODU01 (sample SAMN06348129, study PRJEB24527) | human gut metagenome | biome: human gut; feature: ankylosing spondylitis patient; material: feces | host: Homo sapiens | place: China | collected 2015-10
TTTTTTTCAAGCAGAAGACGGCATACGAGATTCAAGTGTGACTGGAGTTCAGACGTGTGCTCTTCCGATCTCCCTTTTTAGGGGCAAAATTCTTAATGGAGTTTAGACCAAATTTTCTTTTTCCAAAGTAGAGCAAATCCACCTAGTATCAAGAAATATATCATTATATATATACCTATACTTTCGCGTTCTGCTTTTTTGCTATCTCCAGCTTCGTTCATATATGCCATAACTTGCTGTTGAGCTTCTTTATTTAGTCCTACACGAGGCATTGAAGTACCAGGCAACATCTTTTGAGTGTCATTAATAAGGTTATTTAGATAATCCACGCTTCTTGATCTTATATACATAGAAAGATCAGGAGGGGTTGTACCTAAATATGTTTGTATGCTCTGTTTATTGCCATTTGTAAATATGTTTGTATATTTCATATCATGACATCTTGCACAAGCATTTACAAATACATCTCTATCGCTCATCTCTTTTGGAGCTATACTTTTAAAGTAAGCCACAAGGTCGGCTATTTCTTGATTCAGATCGCCGCCAGCACCCATAAACGGAGTCATAGGAAATGGTTGCTCATCGCTAAATTTATGGCTTAGTTTCAGTGCTAATACCGGATCTTTTATAAGTGCGGCTAGGAATTTTCCATCATATAGATATCCTATATCGCTAAGATCTGGAGGCGCTACTCCAAAACTTTCACTAGCTGTTTTGTCATCCATAGGAGCCGGCATATTTGCGGATTTTATCCCGTGACATGCATTACACCCGGCAGCAGCGATTAGTTCTTCTCCTGTTTTAGCACTGCCTTTTGCTAGATCAATAGAGTTTATATCCGCCCAGAAGTTGCTGTATTTTTCTAAATTTGCTTTAGCAGAGTCTAGTACTTTTTGCGCTGATTCTATGGCTTCTGGATTATTTCTTGATTTTGCAGTTTCTAGTGCAGCCTCAGCTTTAGCAACATCAACTTTTGCTAATCCTATATCTTCAGCAGCAAAATCGAAATTTGCAGGTTCTACATGCGGGTTCATAACTGAATGTGCATAAGGCTCAACTCCCCAGTAGATTACGCCAGTGACTATAACTACTACAATAAACGCCTTTAACTCTTTCATTTATTCCCCTTTCTTTCCATAATAGTAACAATAGGAAGTACTACTAAAAGCAATAGTAAATACGCTATAGAAGAGAAAAATCCTATCCAAGCATTAAATCCCGTTGGAGGAAGTTTTCCGTATACTGTTAGGATTATTAGGTCGATTATTAGCAGCCAAAACCATATAAAAAAGCCTTTTCTTTTATGTGCTGGAGCAACAACATCGCTTCTATCATAAAGAGGCATAAAAAATAGTGAAATACCAGCAAATGAAAATGCAAGCAATCCTATATCAGCAGCTTTTAAAGGTCCAATATCAAAGAAAAACCCACGTAAAATTTCATATTGCCATAAGAAATACCACTCAGGATATATATGAGGTGGAGTTTTTGCAGCGTTTGCCGGATCGAAATTTATAGGATCCATAGCAAAGCCGAAGTGGAAGCTTACTAAGTAGAAAAAGAATATCATAAAAAATGATATATACATAAAATCTTTACTTAAAAAATCTGGCCAAAATGCTATAACTTTTGATTCTTTTTTATTTCCATTTAGATATTTTTCTGCTTCAAGTTCAAAATCTATCTCTTCGCCTTCTAAGTTATTTACGTGAGGTATTCTTAAAGTATAAAAGTGGATAGCTATAACCATTATGATGACTATAGGAAGCAAACATACGTGCAGCATAAAAAATCTAGTAAGCGTAGGATCGCTAACCGCGTAATCGCCTCTTATCCATTCTACAACAGCGTCTCCAATGATCGGAATACCGCCAAATAGCTGAGTGATAACTTGCGCAGCCCAGTAACTCATTTGACCCCAAGGAAGCATATATCCGCTAAATGCTTCAGCTGAGAATATAAGGAAAAGCAACATTCCGCTTATCCATATCATCTCACGCCCTTTTTTATAAGAACCGTAATAAATTCCAACAAATGCGTGGATATAAAGAATTAAAAATATAACCGAAGCCGCTACTGCGTGCATATGACGCCATAGCCAACCATACTCAACTTCTTTCATGATAGTATAATTTACGCTATCAAATGCTAAATTTGCATCTGGTTTATAGTACATAACTAGCAGAAGTCCGGTTATAAATAATATAGTAAATAGTACCGTGAGTATAACACCCATAGCCCAAAGAAAATTTATATTTTTCGGAATCCAATACTGACCAGCAAGAACATTCCATAATTTCGTAATTGCGATTCTTTGATCAAACCAATCGCGAACGCTTGTAGCTTTTGTAATATGTGCCATTTTATCCCCCTTACGCTAAGCCGACAAGTTTCTTGTATTCAGGACCTTCTTCGCCTAAAACAAGTTTTGTGCCGTCTATTTTAAATGGCGGGATATCTAATGGACGAGGTGGCGGTCCAAAAGTATTAACTCCGCTTGAGTCAAACTCTCCACCGTGGCACGCACACTTAAATATCTTATCGCTCGCGCTCCAGCTAGGAATACAGCCAAGGTGTGTGCAAAGCCCTATAGCCAACATATATTTATCTTCCCCGATAACTACATCTCTAGCCGGGTTTGCTTTCATCTGTGCATCTTTTTTGATGATGAAAATCGGTTTTTTACGCCACTCGACTTGACGGAACTCTCCGGCTTGCATAGGGCTTAAATCTACAATCGTAAATCCAGCTGCTTTTACGCTAGGAAGCGGATCCCAAGTCTTTTTCATACCAACAAGAGCAAAGACACCGCCTACTGCAGCAACGCCACCAAATGCCATGCCGATGAAATCCCGTCTTTCTTGCTTGTCTACAGACATTTCTTTCCTTTCAATTTGATTGATATATATTTTTTAATCAAATTTAAAAATATTTGATGAGTAAGTGGAGAGCTTAAATTTAAGTTTTTTATTTAGCATAATAGTTTGCTAAATAAAGAAGCGAAAACCACTTGACAACTTGTAATTTTATCATTTTAAAATTAAAAATTTATTTAACCGTATTAATTCACTCTTTTATGGGTATAAATTTATTATTCAATATTTTTTGTATTATTGTGAAGTTTTGTCTTTTTTATCAAAAAATGCGGTACAAGATGTTCATAATCTAAAAATAGCCAATAGAGTGAATTTGTTTAATCTAGGTCAAAAAAGATTTTTGCATACCATAACTCCTATAATCTAGGATATAGAAATCATACTAATTTACTTTGTTTTTTGACAATGATATTTTATGGCAATATGCAAAATATCTATGGCGACCGGAGTTATACCGCTGATGTTCGAAGCCGCCGCAAGTGTCGGCGGAGCAAATTTATTTAGTTTTTCTACGACTTCGTTGCTTAGTCCACTTATGCTTTTGAACTCAAGACTCTTAGGAATTTTAATATCCAAAAGTCCTTTCATTTTTTCAACTTCTATTTGTTGTTGAGCTATATAATGATAGTATTTTGCCTCTGTTAATATCTGATTTAGCGATTTGTCATCTAAATTTAAGAAAAACTCGTTTAATTTGCGTAATTTTTCTATTGTAAAAGATTTTCTAGCGGCTATCTTTTGAAGTGGAACTTTTTCATTTATAATATCCTCATCTATGCTAGCTAGAAACTCTAAATTTTCCTTGTTTGGACTCATATCTTTTGTTAATAAGATCTCCATTCCTTTTTCCAAATTCGATTTTAACTTAAGCATCTCTTCGAAAGCCTCTTTTGGTAGCAATCCTACGTTGTAGCCATATTTGCTAAGTCTTAAGTTTGCGTTATCTTCTCTTAAAAGCAAACGATACTCGGCGCGACTAGTAAACATTCTATAAGGCTCTTTTGTGCCTTTTGTAACTAGATCATCTATAAGAACGCCGATATAACTCTCATCTCGTCGCAAGATCAGCGGCTCTCTCGTTTTTAAATTTAAAGCCGCATTTATACCTGCCATAAGTCCTTGAGCGGCCGCTTCTTCGTATCCGGTAGTTCCGTTTATCTGACCGGCTAGATAAAGACCGTTTATTTTTTTTGTTTCAAGAGTATGTTTGAGCTCTGTCGGAGAGACATAATCATACTCTATAGCATATCCGTGACGGACTATTTTGGCATTTTGAAAACCTTTTACTGAGCGAAGCATTTCGACTTGAGCATCATATGGTAAACTAGTTGAAAAACCATTTATATAGTATTCTGTAGCTTCTCGTGTTTGAGGTTCGATAAAAAGATGATGGCGCTCCCTATCTCCAAATCTATTTATTTTATCTTCGATACTTGGACAATATCTTGGACCTATACCTTCAATCTGACCTGTAAATAGCGGTGCTCTATCAAAATTCGAACGTATTATTTCATGAGTTTTCTCGTTCGTATAGGCGATGTAGCAAGGTAGTTGGGTTTTATTAAATTCTTTTGTACGAAAACTAAATGGAGTTGGATCTTGATCTCCATCTTGTCTTTCAAGTACGCTAAAATCAATACTTTTTGCTAAAACTCTAGGACAAGTTCCAGTTTTTAGCCTGCCCATTTCTAAATTTAAACTTTTTAGAGATGCGGAAAGAGATTTGCTGCTTAGTTCTCCGACGCGTCCGGCTTCAAGTCTATTGAATCCAACATGGATAAGTCCGTTTAAGAAAGTTCCTGTTGTTATGATGAGTTTTTTTGTGCCGTAGTTATTATCAAGGTGGGTTTTTACGCCGATTATGTTGTTATCTTTTGTTAAAATCTCTGTTGCGATCTCTTGAGTAACCTCTAAATTTGGAGTATTTAACAAAAGATTTCTCATATAAACTCTATATCTATCCATATCGATTTGCGCTCTGCTTCCGCGCACGGCCGGACCTTTGCTCTCATTTAAAAGACGAAACTGAATTCCGCAAGCATCTGTAGTAAGCCCCATTTGACCGCCGAGCGCGTCTATCTCTTTTACTAAATGACCTTTTGCAAGACCTCCTATTGCAGGGTTGCAGCTAGCAGCTCCGATTTGCTCGGCTAGTATGGTTATAAGCAGAGTTTTAGCACCCATTTTTGCAGCTGCTAAAGAAGCTTCTATACCAGCGTGTCCGCCGCCTACAACTATTACATCATAATTCATAATTTCAAACCTTGTTATTTGTTGGAGTCAGGGATTGTATCAAATTTAGAGTAAAAAAAGTATAAATTTCGTATAATTGCTACATTAAATTTAGGATAAATTATGTTTAATGGATTGATCAGAGAGATAGCTGAGGTTATTAAATTTGATGGAAAAACATTAGCTCTTAAAGCGAACTATAAGCCAAATTTAGGAGATAGCATTGCCGTAAACGGAGCTTGTTTGAGTGTGACTAGCGTGAGCGAAACCGGATTTAGCGTAGAGCTTAGTAGCGAAAGTAAAGAGCATTTGGCACTGCAAAACTATAGAGGAAAAGTACATATAGAGCCTGCTATGAAACTATCTCATAGGGTTGATGGACATCTTATGCAAGGTCACATTGATGCCGTTGGAGAGATAATAAAAATTGAAACATTGCAAAGCGGAACGAATTTCTACATAAAACTTCCCTCAAACGTTATGCATCTTGTTTCAAACAAAGGCAGTATAGCAGTTGATGGTGTGAGTCTTACGATAAATGAAGTTTTTAAAGATAGTATAAGGCTTACGATTATTCCATTAAGCTTGAAAGATAGTCTTTTTGGCGAGTTTAAAGTCGGTCGTAAAGTAAATGTAGAAACCGATCTTTTGGCTCGTTATGCAGATAGAATTTTATCTATGAAAGATAAAAAAAACAGTGGCGATTTATCGTGGCAAGAGGCGGATTTTTATGCTAGTTTGTATTGATGGTAATGATGTTTTAGCCGGATTTAGCACCAAAGATGGTGGTGTTTCAAGCGGCATTTATGAAAGTTTGAATTTGGCTACTCATGTAGGCGATGATATAAAAAACGTGTTTGAAAACAGAGAAATTTTAAAACAAAAAATCGGTGCGAAAAAGCTTATTTTTATGGATCAAATTCACTCTGATATAGTTTGTGAGATATCTAGCATTGATGATGAAATTTCTCCTTGTGATGCTATTATTACTAAGCTGAAAAATGTGGCATTATGCACTATTACGGCTGATTGTTCGCCTGTTCTTGTTTATGATAAATTCACAAAAAAGATAGCTGCTATCCACGCAGGTAGAGCCGGAGTAGTCTCACACATAGTTTCAAAAACTATCAAAAAAATGGGTTCGGAATCACTAAATTTAAAAGTGATAATCGGTGCAAATATAAGCGGAAATTGTTACGATATAGGGGATTTGGATTTGGGAGAGTTTAACAAATTTAAAAATAAAACTAAATTTGATATGAATGCAGCATTAAAATACGAACTTGATAGTTTGGGCGTGAGAGATTATGAGTTTAGCGGGATTTGCACCCATTGTGACGAGAGATTTTTTTCATATAGAAAAGACGGCGTAACCGGTAGATTTTGTGGATTTATAATGCTTAAGGATGGATTATCATGATAAGTGCGTACAAAGAGTTTAAACAAGAAGATCTAGAGTTATACAATATATCTTTAAACGCGAAAAAATTCAGTGTGGATTTTACCTCAAATATGCGGATTTTAGAGATTTTATTTGCTCCAAGAGAGATTATTATAGATGAGTCAAATTTAGAAAAAATAGCTGAAATTTTTACTGCTTTAGAAGAGATAAGAGATAATTCTCAGCTAAGCAAGTAGCTCTAAATTTAAACTAATTTTTATGAAATAATAAGCTTGATTTAGATAAAATACGAACTTCATTTCACATGTGCTAATCCTTTTTTAGTTGTGGTAAAAACGCCACTAAGGAGCACAGAGGAAGAAACTAAATATTTTTTAAGGAGAAACTCATGGTTACTATGAGAGATTTATTAGAGTGTGGTGTGCATTTTGGCCACCAAACAAGACGCTGGAATCCAAAGATGAAAAAGTTCATTTTTGGTGAGAGAAAAGGTATTTATATAATTGACCTTCAAAAGACTATAAGATACTTTAGATATACATATAACATTGTTAGAGACGCTGCAGCTGAGGGTAAAACCGTATTATTCGTAGGAACTAAGAAGCAAGCGGGCGTTGCTATAAAAGAATACGCCGAAAAATGCGGAATGCCATATGTAAATCACAGATGGCTTGGCGGTATGATGACAAATTTTGGAACAATTAAACAATCAATAAGAAAATTAGAAGTTATAGAAGCCATGGAAGAAGACGGCTCTATAAATTTACTTACTAAAAAAGAAGCTTTGATGCTAAGACGCAAAAAAGAGAAGCTTTTAGCAACTTTAGGCGGTATTAGAAATATGAAAAGCCTGCCTGATATGGTTTTTGTTATAGATACCGTAAAAGAGAAAATTGCAGTTGCTGAAGCAAATAAATTAAGAATGCCGGTCGTTGCTCCTATAGATACTAACTGCGATCCTGATATAGTTGATTTTCCAATTCCGGGAAATGATGATGCTATAAGAAGCGTTCAGCTATTTTGTCAAGAGATGGCTGAGGCTATAAACGAAGGAAAAGCTTTGAGAGACCAAGACGAAGCAGAGCAAGTAGAGCCAGTAAGTCAAGAGGAAAAAGACGAAGTAGTAGCTGAGGCTATGAGCGAAGCTGACTTTGAGGAGCAATAATGGAAATAAGTGCAAGTATGGTAAAAGAGCTTCGTGAAAGTACCGGAGCCGGTATGATGGACTGCAAAAAAGCGCTTCAAGAATCAAACGGAGATATGCAAAAAGCAGTTGATATATTAAGAGAAAAAGGTCTTGGCAAAGCGGCTAAAAAAGCTGATCGTTTAGCGAGCGAAGGACTTGTCAGCGTAGTCGTAAGTGAGAATAATAAAACTGCAACTATAACTGAGATCAACTCAGAAACGGATTTCGTAGCTAAAAATGCGACTTTTGTTGATTTAGTTAAAAACACTACCATTCATGTTCAAACAAACTCTATAAATACGGTTGAAGAGCTAAAAGAGAGTTCTATTAATGGTGTTAAATTTGAAGAGTATTTTCAAAGCCAAATCGCAACTATCGGCGAGAATTTGGTTGTAAGAAGATTTGAAACTATAAAAGCAGCAAAAGGTGGCATCGTAGCTGGATATATCCATTCAAATAGTCGTGTTGGTGTTTTAATAGGCGCAGCTTGCGACAGCGAAGAAACAGCAGCGAAAATTCATGATTTTTTAAGAAATCTTTGTATGCACGCAGCTGCTATGAAACCTCAAGTTATAAGCTACAAGGAGTTTGATGCCGATTTTGTAGAAAAAGAGTATCTAGCACTTAAAGGCGAGCTTGAAAAAGAGAATGAAGAGTTGGTTCGTCTTAAAAAACCGCTTCACAAAATTCCTGAGTTTGCCAGTCGCGCTCAATTAACAGATGATATCATAGCAAAAGCAACTGAGAATTTAAAAGCGGAGCTTAAAAAACAAGGCAAACCTGAGGCTATCTGGGATAAAATTTTACCCGGACAAATCGATAGATATATAGCAGATAATACTCAACTTGATCAACGCCTTACTCTTTTAGGACAGTTTTACGTAATGGATGATAAAAAAACAGTAGAGCAAGCCATTGCGGATGAGGCTAAAAAAGTAGGCGGAAAAGTAGAAATCGTAAGCTATGTTCGCTTTGAAGTAGGTGAAGGTTTAGAGAAAAAAAGTGAAGATTTTGCAGCTGAAGTAGCAGCTCAAATGGCTTAATAATGCTAAAAGCGGTAAATTTATCTCATAAATTTGATTATCCGCTTTTTAATGATTTAAATTTAGAAATTTTTCCTTCTACCACGACAGCCATAACCGGCGTGAGCGGTAGCGGGAAATCTACTATCTTGCACATTCTTTCCACACTTTTAAAGCCTGTTGGCGGTGAAGTTATATATAATGAAAAATCGATTTATAATATAAATGAAAGTGAACTTTTAAAAATTAGAAGGCTTGATTTTGGGATAATTTTTCAAGCACATTATCTTTTTAAAGGTTTTAACGCTTATGAAAATATCGAACTTGCAAATATCTTAAGTGGACATAAAATCGACACCGAGCTTTTAGAAAAATTAAAAATAGACCACGTGATAAACCAAAAAATCGGCGAACTTAGCGGCGGACAGCAGCAACGAGTTAGCATAGCAAGAGTTATGAGCAAAAAACCGCGTATCATATTTGCAGACGAGCCAACTGGAAATTTGGATAAAAATACGGCAAACGAAGTTATGAATGTTATATTTGATTATGTTAAAAATGAAAATGCGGCTTTGGTGTTAGTAACTCATGATGAAAGCCTTGCAAGCAGATGTGATGATATTTTTTTGCTGCAAGACTTTAAATTAAATAGGGTTTGTTCATATTGAAATACTTATCAAATATCATATATATCGGTAAAATAACTAAAATTTATAAGATATATTTGCCATAAAATTTCTAGGTGTACCGGGCATTGCCGAACTTCTCCAGTATTTTTTATCAAATAAATTCTGCACGGCGAAGCTTAAATTTAGATTTTTATAGTTATAGCCGACTAGAGCATCATATCTAGTAAAACCATCTAAATTTATCTCTTTTCCATCGCTGCTATAATAAAATTTTTTAGACGAATGTACTGCGCCAATCTCCGCATATAGATCTTTGATAGGTATGTATCTTATAAATACATTTGTATTAAAATTCCCTGTTCCACTTAGGTGACGACCTTCGTTTAAAGGATTTTGTTTATCTTTTTTTACTCTAGCTTTCATAAAACCAACCGAGCTTCTTATATAAACATTGTCTGATATTTTACCGATCGCACTAAATTCCACGCCTTTAGACTGTTCTTTACCTCTAATTGCGTATGTGAACGGATCATTTATCGGATCTGGTCTATATCTTATGTTGTAATGCTCTAGCACATAAGTTGATAGAGTTGTACTTATAGAGTTATTTAACCAGTCGCTTTTTATACCTACTTCATATTGCTGTGAGTTTTCAGGTTTTGTATTAAATCCTTTTGGATCAGTTGTGGTAGATATACCAACATAACCATTGCCTCCATATGGAGAAAAACTTTTATTATACGCGGCGTAAGCTGTGTGCTGAGAATTTATATCATAAACTAATCCATAATTATAGCTGAAATTGTCTCCTTTATACTCATTGCTTTTATTCTTGATATCTTTTGAACTAAATTTATACTCGTCTAGCCTACCTCCTAAAGCAAATTTTAAACTATCTGTGATATAAAATAACTCTTGCACAAATACTCCGTGATTCGTGGCTTTATGCTTGTTGCTAATGCTTGCTGCTGGAGTATTTATCCTGCCCCAACTTATTCGCGGACTAAATGGATCTATATTTTGATTTCTTTTTATACCAATTAGCGGCTCTCTTTTTTCTATTTGGAAATCATAGCCTAAAAGTAGTTTATTTCTTTTTCCAAATGTGTCAAAGTCGAAATTTGCGCTAATTGAATTTAAAAACGTGCTATTATCTGTATTTTGCCAAGCATAACTTTGAGATAAAAGTTTAGTTTTTGGGTCGTATTTACCACCAAAATAGTGATCAAAGCTTTGATTAGCTTTTCTGTAAGCCAAAACCCATTCAATATACATTTTGTCGCTAAAATCATAATTCAGTTTTGATCTATACATTTGCAGTCTATCTTCTACAATGTCCCCTTGCCTAGCAAAAGTTTTTTTGTAGTCTATACCCATTTGTTCATACACGTCTTTGGTCGGTCCTCTATCTGGAACTCTTTTTGCGTAATCATAAGTATATTCCAAAAGGTGGCTAAAATTATCTTTATAATAGATAATACTAGGCGATATCATTTTACTTTTTTCTTCTATATAATCTCTATAAGAGTTGCTATCTCTTAGATCTCCAACCACTCTGGCTGCAAAATTTTCATTGAATACATGATTCATGTCTAGTCCAAAGTATCTATTATCGTATGATCCATAACCTACGGTGGCCAAGCTTTTAGAGTTAAAATTTGCCACTTTGCTTACCATATTTATGACTCCACCGCCCGCACCTCTTCCATATAATACGGAATTGGGTCCTTTTAATATCTCTATTCTCTCGATATTTGCCGTACTTCTTCTAACTTGTCCGCTATCTCTAACACCGTCTCTATAGATATCTCCGGCATCTGCGTTGAAGCCTCTGACAAAAATGTTGTCTGCTCTCATATCATAAGTCGTGTCTATCCCTGCAGTCCCTTCAAGGATCGAGCTAAGGTCGTTTTGTCCATAACTTTTATTTCTACTGATATCTAATATATCTATAGTTTGAGGCGTCTCTTTTAATAACAAGTCTGTTCTGCTTCCTTGAGCTCTATCGTAGCCTACGTAACCTTTTAGAGTATCGACGTCTGACTTACTTTCTATCTTAGTGGGTGGCAATGTTGCATTGTATTCATCATTTGCAAATATAACCACCACCGCTAAAATACTAAAAAATACGAATTTTTTCATTATTTATATCCTGATTATGAATTTCAAAATACAATATTATTATTATTGTATCAGAAATATATAAAATTATTATTAAAATAATTTATATTATTAAACTATATTAACTGTGCAAGAATGTAATTATCTTTAAAAATAATATTAAATTTAGACCAATTTAAGTAAAATATCAATCATAAAATCAAAAAGTTTGGATATGGAATTTGTAAATTATCTAGGTCAAAATAACGTAGTTACATTTTTTTTGCTTCTTGTAAGAACAGGTGCGCTTATGGTTTTTTTCCCGTTTTTTAACCATATGCAAATTCCTGTCATTATAAAAGCGGCTCTTTCGTTTATGTTTGCTATATTTTTATTTCCTCTTGCTCATGCGCCGGTCGGTCTTGAAAATTTGAGTGTAGAATATCTGATTTTAGAAACATTTTCGGAGTTGATGTTTGGTATGTGTGCCGGAGTGCTTCTAATGCTTGTATTTGGTTCTTTACAGCTAGCTGGAGGACAAATTTCTATGATTATGGGATTTTCTATGGCAAGCGTGATCGATCCGCAAAGCGGAGTTAATATGCCTCTCATCTCAAATATGCTAAATTTTATCGTATTATTAGCATTTTTACTTTTTGATGGTCACCATATAGTGCTACAATTTATAGCTTATTCACTACAATTTATCCCTTTAGGCGGCTTTTATCCCGACGAAAATATAGTGAAATACACTGCAAAAGGCGTGATAAATTTATTTTTATTTGGATTTATCATATCGTTTCCTATATTAGCTTTATCATTGTTAGCCGATCTTATTTTTGGAATGCTTATGAAAACTATGCCTCAGTTCAATCTTCTTGTAGTCGGTTTTCCTATCAAAATCGCAATTGCTTTTGTAGTTATTATGGCTATTATTTCAGCTATGGTTAAGTTATTTACATCGCTTATGATGCAAGTTTTAAATGATTTGCCTGGTTTATTTTTTTAAATAAAGCTATTAATAATGAAAAATAGCGTAAAATATTGAAAAAAGATTCCATAAGGAGCTATAATGAAAGTTGTTTTACTTAATGATAATCCAGCAGTGTCGCGCCTAGTAAATGTAAGCCTTGCAAAACTCGGTTATGAGTTTATAGAGGTTGCAGATACCGATAGTATTAATGGCGTGGATTATGATCTACTTATTTGCGATAGCGCTCTTTTTGATGAAAATAGTAACTACTCTTTATATGCAAAAGATATTTTATATCTAGTCCCTAGAAATTATGAAAATATATCAGGAAAAAATGTACTTGAGAAACCGTTTTTGCCAACTGACTTTATTGATGTTGTAGAAAATATATTAAAAAAACCTCTGCCTTATATGGGCGATAAAACAGATGATTCAAATTTAAATAATCATAAAAAAGATATAAATGATGAAGATAATGTAAAACTTGGAAATGAATTTGGAGAGCTAAGAGATATAGATGATATAGATTTTAGTAAACATTTAAATGATGAATTGCTTGATGCAAATAATTTGGATAGTGAATTACTTGATAATCTTGATCATGCAGATGATCATAAAAATTTAGACGAACAGCCAATAGACGAAGAAATTGATACTAATGAATTTGTCGATGATTTAGCTTTTCAAACCAATGAACAAGACGCAGATAACGAACAAAAAAATAGCGCACAAGACGATGAAATCATGCCATCTAGCGAAGATTACGAAGTAGAAGATAGCATTAAAGAGATCACTCAAGATGAATTAAAAGATGCTATAAAAGAGACCGGAGATACGCAAAATATAGATAATATATCTAGCTTTGATGATGATTTGAATTTTAAAAATGACGTTATAGACGAGATGAATAATGAATCAAATTTAGAAGATGACGTTAGTGAGAATGCGAATTTAGATAATGATGAAAAAGAAGAATTTACTGAGATAAAAAGCGATGAGCTCGATGAGCTTAGTAGTATGATAGAAGAGATCGATAATATGCCTATAGATGATATAGATAAAGCGGAAAATGAAGATGAATATATGAATTTAGATGAGCAACCAAGTGACATAACAAGCATAGACAAAGTTCTAAAAGAGATCGATAATGTAGACGTAGCCGATAACTTAGACGAAATGCAAAACATTACTGAAATAGAAAATCAAAGTGAAAATTCAGATGGCGATTTAGAGGAATTTACAGACGATATTATTGAGACTGAAAATTCAGATAAAAATATGGACGCAATACAAAACAGCGTTGAAACCGATAAAATAGATGAAAATTCAATTAATAGTTTAGATGAAATTACAAGTCATAGTGATGAAGTGAATGTTTTGGAAAATGAAATATCGGTTAACGAGTCTGATAATGATGAACTTGAAGATATAAATGAGAATACTATAGTAGATGAGGCATCTTTACAAAATGACGCTGTGCATGATAAAGATTTAAGCCAAGAATCAGTTAGCATTAACAGTCATGAAGCTACAAATATAGATGAGATAAGCGAAAAAGATATCAAAACGGCATTAAATGAAGAAATAAGCCGAAGTTCAGATGATGTTAAAGAAGCGCCGGTATCTAAAATTATTGATGATAGCGAGCTAAAAAGTGAATTAGCTAAGAAAATCAGTGAACAGATAACGGAGTCTTTAAACTCAAGTACTATAAAAGATGCATTAAAAGATATGAATATAAAGATAAATATAAGTTTTGAGGAAAAGGCGTGAGCGGACAAATTTTGATAATAAGCGGACCTAGTGGAAGTGGCAAAAGTACGCTGCTAAGTAAGCTTATGCGAGATTTTGATAATATATATTTCTCGATCTCAAGCACCACAAGATCTATAAGAGATGGCGAAAAAGATGGAGTGAATTATCATTATATAAGTGAAGATGAGTTTAAAACCGGTATAGAAACAGCTAAATTTTTAGAATGGGCTTATGTGCATAAAAATTACTATGGAACTAGCCTTGAACCGGTTGAAAAAGCTTTAAAAGATGGAAAAATAGTAATTTTTGATATCGATGTTCAAGGATTTCATTTGGCTATGAAAAAGTATCGCGAGATCATAACATCGGTTTTTGTAACTACAAAAGATAGAAATGAGCTAAAAAGACGTCTTGAGATCAGAGATGCTGATTTAAAAGATGCTATAGAAAATAGACTATTTAATGCTGCAACCGAGATGGGACACATAAACGAGTATGATTATCTGATTATCAATGATGATCTTGATAGGTCATATTCTAGTTTAAAATCCATCTTTGAAACTATGAGCGTAAAAACAAAAAATTATGATATAAACGCCGTGATAGACAGCTGGAACGTTTGCTAAATTTATAAATTTGTGTTAAAATATTTAAAATTAAGGAGATAATATGGGTAGTTTTAGTATGGGACATTGGCTGATAGTTCTTGCCATTATAGTGTTATTATTTGGCGCTAAAAAGATACCAGAGCTTGCAAAAGGCGTTGGAAAAGGTATTAAAACATTTAAAAAAGAGATGGAGGATGAAACTCCGGTAGAAAAAATAGAGAAAGCAGATAGCGAAACCCAAAGTACAAAACAAAACGAAACAACAAAGAACGTTTGATGAAAAACAGTGTTAAGAGCGAAATTTATAGAGTTTTGGGGCGTGATTTTATCCTTGAGAAGCCAAAGGATAAAAATCTTGCTCATTACGCAACTCCTTTCGCATTTTCTCTTGCTAAAGAGTTCAAAAAATCACCCGCAATTATAGCTTCCCAGCTTGCACTTAAATTTGAAAATCATGAACTTTTTGACGTTTTTAGTATAAACGGATATTTAAATTTTAAATTAAAAGGTGAGTTTTTAAATTCTCTTGCAAATAACGCTTTGAGTCTTGCAGAGAGTTTTGGAAGCAAAAAACCCCAGAGTCAAAAAGATATTTTTATCGAATATATCAGCGCAAATCCGACCGGACCTCTTCATATCGGACACGTAAGAGGAGCAGTGTACGGCGATACGTTAGCTAGAGTAGCAAGGCACATTGGACTTGATGTTTTTACTGAGTACTATATAAATGACGCAGGAAATCAGATAGATTTGCTTGGGATTTCTATAAGTCTTTTTGCGCGCGAAGCCTTGTTCAATGAAAATGTACAGTATCCAGATAAATACTACAGAGGTGAATATATCGAAGATATTGCTAAGCTTGCTCTTGGTAAATTTGGAAAAGATATCTTTTATGACGAGAGTAGAAATCTCGAACTTGCGGAATTCGGTAAAGATGAAGTTTTGAAGATTATCAAAAAAGATCTGCAAGACGTTGGCATTTTTATAGAGAGTTGGGCTAGTGAAAAATCACTTTATGATGAGCTTGAAGGAACGATAAAAAAGCTTGCCTCAAGCGGACAGATGTATGAAAAAGACCAAACTACTTATATAGCTTCAACTATGCTTGGAGATGATAGCGATAGAGTTGTTATAAGAAGTGACGGCAGACCTACTTATTTAGCTGGAGATATAGTTTATCATGATGCTAAATTTAAAAAAGGATATAAACATTATATTAATATTTGGGGTGCTGATCACCACGGATACATAGCTCGCATTAAAGCAGCTATAAATTTTCTTGGATATGACGAGAGTAGACTTGAAGTAATTTTAATGCAGATGGTGAGTTTGTTAAAAGAAGGCAAACCGTTTAAGATGAGCAAACGAGCTGGAACTAGTGTACTTATGAGCGATATATTAAGCGAGATAGGAAGCGACGCTCTTAGATTCATATTTATCTCAAAAGCAAATACAAGTAGCCTTGAGTTTGATATAGACGAACTCAAAAAAGAAGATAGCTCAAATCCTATATTTTACATAAATTACGCTCATGCAAGAGTAAATCAAGTATTCGCAAAAGCAAGTAAGCTTCCAAATGACGTGGTAGGTGCCGATCTCTCAAATTTAGATGAGAGTGGTAAAAATTTACTTTTTGAAGCACTTATTTTGCCTGAAGTACTAGAAGACGCCGTTACTTCAAGATCGCTTCATAAAATACCTGAATACCTAAAATCTTTAAGTGCTAGTTTTCATAAGTTTTATAATGAAAACAGAGTAGTAGGAAGTAAAAACGAAGATGAACTTTTAAAGCTATTTAGCGTGGTCGCTCTTAGCATCAAAGTAGCTTTAAATTTGATCGGTATTAAAGCAAAAGATAAGATGGAACATTGAGTTTATATATAGCAGCTAGCTTACTTTGAAGAGCGGTTGCTATGCCTATAAACTCAGAATCTTCTTGTTTTTTTGTGTGAAAAATAATGCTTAAATCTCTTGTGAATTTGATATTTTTGATTTTTATCTGATATAGCGTTTTTGGGATGCAAAATCTCGGCAAAACGCTAAAAAACTCACTTTTTTCTAAACATTTTTTGATAGATTCAGTGGAGTTAAGCTCTAAGGCTATATTTATATTGACTCCGTTTGTAATTTTTGTTAAAAATGTCTGTCTAGTGCCGACCCGTCTTCTCTTAAAATCCATTTTTTATCTGATATTTCATCTATATAGCACTCTTTATTTTGATAGTTTTTATCTGCGCAAACTACTATTAATTCATCTTCAGATCGGAAGAGCGTCGTGTAGGGAAAGAGTGTAGATCTCGGTGGTCGCCGTATCATTAAAAAAAAAAA
>OODU01002218.1_pt1 | contig 17099 bp, 17 predicted proteins | sample 1671171 | NCBI WGS metagenome assembly OODU01 (sample SAMN06348129, study PRJEB24527) | human gut metagenome | biome: human gut; feature: ankylosing spondylitis patient; material: feces | host: Homo sapiens | place: China | collected 2015-10
TTTTTTTTTTTTTAATGATACGGCGACCACCGAGATCTACACTCTTTCCCTACACGACGCTCTTCCGATCTGGAAGGGGATGTATGGAGATCGTGTTCACCAGGCTGTGGTTGCTGCCGGTGAAAAAGAAAGCGGTATTACTATACATTATATTAATGAACACTATGATGAAGGAGATACGATCTTTCGGGCGACCTGTCCCGTTCTTCCGACAGATTCTCCTGGGGATGTCGCCGAGAAGGTACACGCTTTAGAGTACGAACATTTCCCACGAGTAATAGAACAGATTATAACGACGTTATAATCCCCACACTAAATTAGCCTTCTAAACTGTTATGTTGTTCAATTCAATAGAATATGTAATATTCTTGCCATTGTTTTTTATCGGATACTGGTTTATTTTTAAACGTTTGAAATTACAAAATATATTTGTTGTAATCAGTAGTTATATCTTTTATGGTTGGTGGGACTGGCGTTTTCTAATTTTAATAGCATTTACTACTTTGTGTAGTTATGCTAGCGGAATCCTGATAGAGCGGCAAGAACGTCGTTTGATTCAACGATGGATATGTGCGGCTAATATTACATTGAATTTGTTGGTGTTATGCATATTTAAGTACTTTAATTTCTTTTCTGAGAACTTTGTGTCCTTATTTGAGACTTTCGGGATTAAGTTGGATTGGGTAACATTAGATATTCTGCTTCCTGTTGGAATCAGCTTTTACACTTTTCAGGCTCTCAGCTATACTATTGATATATATCAGCATAAAATGAAACCGACACATGATATGGTGGCATTTTTTGCTTTTATCAGTTTCTTTCCTCAATTAGTGGCAGGTCCTATCGAAAGGGCTACTAACTTGTTGCCGCAGTTCTTGAAAGTTCGCACGTTCGATTATGGACAGGCAGTAGACGGAATGCAGCAGATACTGTACGGGTTATTTAAGAAAATGGTGATAGCCGATAATTGTAGCCGATTGGTCGATATCGTTTTTAGCAATTACCAACAGTTGGGAAGCATACAACTATTTTTAGGAGCTGTCTTCTTCACCTTTCAAATCTACTGTGATTTTTCCGGTTATTCGGATATAGCTATCGGTACAGCCAAGTTGCTCGGGATTAAATTAATGAAGAATTTCGATTATCCGTATATCTCGCGTAATATAGCGGAGTTTTGGAGAAGATGGCATATTTCGCTAACGACATGGTTTAGAGATTACATTTATATTCCTTTAGGCGGAAGCCGGGTAGGGAAGTGGAAAAGTGTGCGGAATACTTTTATTATATTTCTCGTAAGCGGCTTCTGGCATGGAGCTAACTGGACATTTATTTGCTGGGGACTTTTCCATGCTTTATTATTCCTGCCTTTATTACTTACTTCTTCCAATAGAAAATATCGTGGCATTGTGGCAGAAGGAAAACTTCTTCCTTCCTGGAAGGAGGCTATTCAGATAGGAACAACATTTTTTCTGGTAGTAATCGGCTGGATACTGTTCCGGGCGGAAAATATGGAACAAGCTATCGGCTATATCGGACGACTTTTTTCTATGCAACAGTCTACCGGCAATATGCCTTCCCACTCTTTGGAGGTAGGATTGTATATTCTGCTTTTCTGGATTCTGGAATGGTTTCAGCGAGATAAGCCATATGCGTTGCAGATTCAATTTCTAAAAAGTAAATCATTGCGCGTTGCTATCCTGACGTTTGTAATCTTATTCATAGAGATAACCATGGGTAAGTCCTCGGAGTTCATTTATTTTCAATTCTAAATAAGGAATATGAGAAAGTTCTTAAGAAATCTTCTTTTAGCATTAATTCCCGTAGCTGTTATTAATGCATTGTGTTGGGGAACGTTGGTCTTTTTAGCATGGCAAGATGATTTGACATATGTGAATTATGCGTCTGCACTGGATAAAGAAAAGCGTTTGGAAGAATTGGGAAATCAGTCCCGCTTGCTAATAATAGGTGGTTCTAACGCCCGCTTTGGCTTTGATTCTTCCATTCTGAGAGATACATTACATCTGGAACCTGTGAATATGGGAATACATATCGGGTTGGGATTGAATTATATGTTTGAGGAGGTTTACGACCATTTACGAAAAGGAGATGTGTTGCTCGTTTCTGCAGAATATAATCATTTTCTTAAGGAGGGCAGTTATTATGGGGATGAAGGTCTGACTGATATGTATCTGATAAAGCATGAATGGGGAAAGGCCTTATATAATATGGTAAATACACATAATTTTTTTTCGATGTATCGCTTGATTCGTAAACGTGTAAAACGGATAGGTATGGATATAGAAGATATACCGGAGAATATGGAAGTTCGTACCAAATATAATGAATATGGTGATTATACCGGACATTATAATCTATCTTCTGCCGGACATTGGGACAGTGCCCCATTACCTATGGTATCACCCGATGAAAAAGTTTTTATAGATTTAAAAGAGAAAATATCTACTTTAAGTGAGCGGGGGGTGACTATTTTCTTCTTGCCTCCTCCATATTGTCGTTCTTCTTTTCAAAATGATTCTTTGGCCATTAACCGTATCTCGGAGAGTTTGAAGGCTATAGGCTTTCCTTATTATTTGGAACCTTCCGGTTGTGTTTATCCTGATAGTATGTTCTATGACTCGCGTTATCATCTGATTAGGGAAGGTGTGGTGATACATTCTCGGAAGATAGCAGGTGAGTTGAAAAGAACTTTATAAATATATGTGAGAAATTGTTTTATTCAATTTTTATTATGTAGGCTTTTTCTTCTCTTCGTAACGGATAGTTTCCCCGTAATTCTTCAAACAGTTCCGGTTGAGCTTTCAGCCGGTCGCTGTCTTCGACAGGGTTATATATTTGGAGCAATGCTTCTTCCTGACTTTGTGCATGAATGATAGGAGAGGTGGGTGCGGGAGCGTTAATTTCATACTTTCCCTCTATATGGAAGAACTTACAGATTGCATCCAGCGACATTCGCGTTGCGTTAGCCTTGCCGTCAGCGGAATATCCGGCAATGTGTGGAGTGCCGATAATCACTTTCTCTAATAATTCACGATTGATTTCCGGTTCGTGTTCCCATACATCAATAATAGCGTCTGAGATAGAACCATTGTTCAATGCCTTCAAGAGAGTGCCCGTGTCGATAACTTCTCCTCGTGAAGTATTAATGATAACTGGTTTGCGTTTTAGCGAATTGAAGAAATCTTCATCTGCCAGGTGGAATGTTTTGTATTTGCCTTCTTTATATAAAGGTACATGAAAAGTGATGATGTCACATTCTTCCGCTATCTTATTTAAAGAGGTAAAGGATTCTTTTCCTTCTTTTTCTTCCCGTGGCAGATCGTTCAGTAGAACGCGTATGCCGAAGTCTTCGGCGACTTTGGCAACTTTACTCCCCACATTTCCTACTCCTACGATTCCAATAGTCAGTTCGTCCAGTTTCTTATTTCTGAGAGACTTCCATATCAGGAGTGAAGATTGAATATATTGGGCAACAGAAGCTGAGTTGCAACCGGGTGCATTTGTCCATTCGATACCTGCCCGCTTACAATATTCAGTATCGATATGGTCGAACCCTATGGTTGCCGTAGCTATAAACTTTACCCGGCTGCCTTCCAGTAATTCCTGATTGCAGTGAGTACGGGTCCGGATAATCAGCGCATCTGCGTCTTGTACCAGTTCCGGAGTAAAATCCTTTCCGGGGGCGTAGATTATTTCGTCGGCTATTGTCTGGACAGCCTCTTTTATATAAGGTATCTTATTATCGATAATAATTTTCATATACAATCTGTATTTAGTTCCCACAAAGGTAGGAAATAAAAAAGTAAGAAAGGGTTGCTTGTCTGAAAAATATTACATAGATTTGCCCTATTATATATCTATAAGCTAGTTAAGATTATGACATTTAGTAACCTTTGCAACGAGATTTTTTGGAAATCGACGACTGATTACCACGTAACGGACAGTGTAGATGCACCGATGAACAATCCTTACGAGTTGAAGACGATTGAGTATTATTTATACTTGAAAAATTGGATCGATGCCGTTCAATGGCATTTCGAAGATATTATCCGTGACCCTCAAATTGATCCTGTAGAAGCACTGGCTTTGAAAAGAAGAATTGATAAGTCCAATCAAGACCGTACTGATCTGGTTGAACTGATTGATAGTTATTTTTTGGACAAATACAAAGCTGTTAAACCGCTTTCTGATGCAACTATCAATACAGAGAGTCCTGCATGGGCAATTGACCGGCTTTCTATTCTTGCGTTGAAAATTTACCACATGAAGCAGGAGGTGGAACGTACGGATACTACCGAAGAACATCGTGAGCAATGCCGGACCAAGCTGAATATTCTGTTGGAACAGCAGAAAGACCTTTCTTCTGCTATCGAACAGTTGTTGGCCGACATTGAAGCCGGAAGAAAATATATGAAAGTATATAAACAGATGAAGATGTATAACGACCCGGCGTTGAATCCGGTGCTTTATGCAAAAAAATAACGAATGGCGCGTATTCTCATTATCCGTTTTTCAGCCCTTGGCGATGTAGCCATGACAATACCTGTGATACATTCGCTTGCTGTGCAATATCCACAGCACGAAATCACTGTATTAAGTCGTGCCGTATGGCAACCTCTTTTTCAAAGTTTGCCTGAAAATGTGAATTTTGTCGGAGCTGATCTGACAGGTAAGCATAAAGGGCTATGGGGATTGAACAGCCTTTACTCGGAACTGAAAAGGATGCATTTCGATTACGTGGCGGACTTTCATCACGTACTTCGTTCGAAATATCTGTGTCTGCGGTTTCGCCTTGCCAATATACCGGTTGCTTTCATTTGTAAAGGGAGAGCTGGAAAAAAGAAACTGGTTCGCCGCCGTCATAAAGTGCTGGAGAACCAGAAAAGTTCTTTCCGTCGTTATGCTGATGTGTTAGAAAAGTTGGGACTGCCGGTTTTATTGAACTTTTCTTCTATTTATGGAGAAGGAAAGGGTGATTTCGCAGAGATTGAACCGATGACAGGACCGAAAGGAAAACAAAAATGGATCGGTATTGCTCCTTTTGCCAAGCATAAGGGCAAGATTTATCCGTTAGAATTGCAGGAACAGGTTGTTGCTCATTTTGCTGCTAATCCTGCGGTGAAAGTTTTTCTGTTTGGCGGTGGGAAAAGCGAACAGGAAGTCTTTGACTCCTGGATTGCTAAATATCCTTCGGTGGTTTCCATGATCGGTAAATTGAATATGCGTACGGAACTGAATCTGATGAGTCATCTGGATGTGATGTTGTCTATGGACTCTGCTAATATGCATTTGGCATCTCTGGTGAATATACCTGTGGTTTCCGTTTGGGGAGCTACTCATCCTTATGCCGGATTTATGGGGTGGAAACAATTACCGGTCAATACAGTACAACTCGATTTATCCTGTCGTCCTTGTTCGGTTTATGGACAGAAGCCTTGCTGGCGGGGCGACTATGCTTGCTTGAGGGATATAACTCCCGAACAGGTGATTGCAAAGATTGAGGGAATCATTGATTAATCATAAATAGCTTTTGAATGTATATGAAAGAATATGACTATCTGGTAGTTGGAGCAGGGCTGTTTGCGGCTGTGTTTGTTCGTCAAGCCATTGATGCGGGCAAGCGCTGTCTTGTTATAGATAAACGTAGTCATATCGGCGGAAATATCTATTGTGAGAATATAGATGGCATTCATGTACATCTTTACGGAGCGCACATCTTTCATACAGACAATAAAGAAGTCTGGGATTATGTGAACCGTTTCGTAACATTTAATCGCTACACTAATTCTCCATTAGCTAATTATGAAGGCATATTATATAATCTGCCTTTTAACATGAATACTTTTAATAAGTTATGGGGAGTTAACACTCCTAAAGAGGCTAAGGATAAGATTGAAGAACAACGTAGCGAATATGCACATATCCAGGCTCCTGCCAATCTGGAAGAACAGGCTTTGACGCTTTGTGGAAAAGATATTTATCAGAAACTAATCAAGGGATATACGGAAAAACAGTGGGGGCGTCCTGCAACGGAGCTTCCGGCCTTTATTATAAAACGACTTCCTTTCCGTTTCGTTTATGATAATAATTATTTTAATGACGAGTATCAAGGCATTCCTAAAGGCGGATACAATAAGCTGATTGAAAGTTTGTTTGAAGGAGCTGATGTGCGTTTGGGGACGAATTATTTTTCTGCTCGTGAAGAACTGGATTCGCTGGTGGATAAAGTATTGTTTACCGGATGTATTGACGAGTATTACGATTTTCGTTTCGGGCATTTGGAATACCGTAGTCTTTGTTTTGAACACGAACGTCTGGAAATGGAAAATTATCAGGGGAATGCGGTCATTAATTATTGTGAAAGAGAGATTCCTTATACCCGTGTTATCGAACATAAACATTTCGAATTTGGTAAGCAGCCGCATACGGTGATCACCCGCGAATATCCTTCTGCATTCACTCCCGGGGACGAACCTTATTATCCGGTGAATGACGAGAGAAATATGCGGTTGTACGAGAAATACAAGGAGTTGGCTATACATACTCCCGGAGTCTTGTTTGGCGGACGTTTAGCTCAATACGCTTATTTTGATATGGACGATACAGTGGCTGCCGCATTGGTTTTGGCGCAAAATGAACTATAAAATATCATTCCTATGATTTGTTATCTATCAAGAAATTACCGAGGTGTCGATAATGCCGGAAATAAAGCAAAAACAGACATTGAACAGATAATGGAGTCGCATGGCTTCCGGAATGTCGGGCTGAAACAAACCCGGTATAGAAATGTCGTTGTAGCTTTTTGTCGTACCTTATTCAGTGTGCTGAAGAGTATTCTCTGTTTGCGTAAAGGCGATGTGCTGGTACTGCAATATCCTTTGAAGAAATATTATGCATTTGTCTGCAATATGGCTCATCTACGTGGCTGCAAGGTGGTGACGTTGATTCATGATTTGGGTAGTTTTCGTCGTAAGAAGCTGACTATTCCCCAAGAAATAGCGCGCTTGGATCACTCGGACTGTGTGATTGTACATAGTGAACGTATGAGGGACTGGCTGCTTGAACATGGAATTAAGGCCAAGCTGCAGATATTGGAGATATTTGATTATTTATCCGATAGCCAACCTGTTGCCGGCAATGATTCGCCGAAATCACCGAACCGCATCCTGTTTGTCGGTGCTTTGTCTTCTTATCATAATGATTTCTTATATAAACAGGTAAATTCTCCCCGTTCTTATGATATAGTGCTCTATGGAAGTGGTCTTGAAACCGAAAAACTGGAAGGAAAAGTTGATTATAAAGGCTTTGTCTCTTCGGACGAGCTGATAGCGACGGCAGAAGGCGAATATGGACTTGCCTGGTATGGATCTTCTTTAGAGGGAGGAAGTGGTGCTTTGGGAGAATATCTTCAATATAACGCTCCTCATAAAATGTCTCTCTACATACGTTGCGGTCTTCCGATTATCGTTTGGGAGAAAGCCGGGCTGGCGCCTTTTGTGAAGAAGAACAATGTGGGTATATGTATCTCTTCTTTGACGGAACTTGAAGATATTTTACCTAAAATAAGTGCAGGACAATACATGGAAATGAAGAAAAATGTATTGCAAATAGCCGATAAACTTTCGCATGGATATTATTGCTTTAAGGCAATAAAGCAAGCCTGCGCAGACTTGGGAGTCGAAATAAAGGGCTAAATTGTCCCCTTTTATCTTAGTTTTGCGATAAAAGAAAAAAATATAGTCGGAATATGCCCTAATTTCTTTATCTTTGCACAATCTTTGTAAGTAGGATTTATAGAAGAGTGTAATGAGAGTGATTGTAAATCCCAAGTACACACATTTGCAAAAACAGATAGAGGAGATTCCCAAGTTCTTTGCGGATGAAGGAAAGGTGGTGTATGATGGGCGTAATATTCTAAAACGGATTAGTCTGGATAACGTTGATGTTGTTGTGAAAAGCTTTAAAAAGCCTCACATCATTAATCGTGTTGTCTATTCATATTTCCGCCAATCCAAAGCTGCCCGCTCCTATATCTATTCCATGGAACTTCAGAAGCATGGTTTCAATACTCCGGAACCGATTGCCATGATCGAACAATTTCAGAAAGGTCTTCTTACAAACAGCTACTATGTTTGTTGCTATGACAATGGTGAAACCGTTCGTTATTTGATGGACGGTAAGGTTGAGGGAAATGAAGACAAGTTACTGGCGTTCGCGCGTTACACTTTTGCATTACATCAGGCGGGTATTTTACATTTGGACTATTCTCCCGGCAATATTCTGATTCATCAGAATGGAGCAAATGAATATAGCTTCTCTTTGGTTGATGTGAACCGTATGCAGTTATTACCGGAAATAGATTGTGATAAAGTTTGCCGTAATATGTGCCGTCTGTGCATATCCCGGGAAGTGCTGGCATATATAATGACCGAATATGCTTCTTTGCGGGGTTGGGATGTGGCGGCTACTGTCAAGCTCGCTCTTTATTACAGTGATCAGTTCTTTACCCACTACATTTACCGTCGTGCAGCCCGAAAAGAGAAGTCAAAACATATCGTTTCGCATATTTTATTGTTCCGCTTATGTCGCTCTACGCGTAAGTTCCTTTCCTGGGAGCCTCACTTCTCGCATTATTTATTAGCGAAGGAAAAACATATTTATGATACCTACTTGTGTAAGTATGATTATTGCGATTTGCTATCTTCTGACTATCGGTAGTTAATTTACTTTCTTGTTGCCTCGAAGAACAACACTCCTGATCTTGTGTCTGAAAAATCCTTTTTGATTTCTGTATGTGCAGTTGTGTTTATCAAGAAACGCAGAAATAACCTCCTCGTCATCATGTAGGTGATAAGTACAGATGGCGAAATCTATTTTCTTGCAATCCCGGAAAAGCTGTTCACATCCGGCCAGCGCACGGCGCTCAGCCCCTTCTATATCCATTTTTATAAATAGATGCTCGTCCGGTTTGTCTCTGAAGAAATCGTCCAGTTTCTGTTCTTTGGGAGAATTACGGTTGCTCACATACTTCTGAACAATGGTTACCTTGTCTTTCCATGGCTCAAAAGTGGCCCTGATAGCTTCCAGCCACGATTCGTTCTGCTCAAATAAATAAACATGTTTGGCTTCTTCGATAATCTCCAGCGAAGAATATCCTTCGGCACATCCCACGTCAACAAAAACCTTTCCCGTTACGTCCTTATTATTATTGAAATAATGGTGTGCGGAGCGTTGGTCTTGCTCTATCATCAACGCCCTGTAATACTTCTGGATTTTATGGGGAGGTGTTGTTCTTTGGAAGTACAGGCGTTTACCATCCTCCTTTAGTACATAATACAAATTCCTATTTTCGTCTTTCCGTACATCGACAGGCATACTCAAATACTCATCTTTGAATTCGTATAAGTGTCTTGAATATCCATGTTTTCTGATGTATTTATAATACTTCAGATAAGGAGAATCCGGCTTATACCCTTTCATAAAATAATATGGAAGCGTACCATATATAAATTTCTTTATTGAGTGTTTAAGTATGTTCATCGTATTAGTTTCTTGTAGATGTTAATAATTTCTTCCGATTGTTGTTTCTCAGAGAACCGTTTCGCGAATTCCCGTCCTTTCTCCACCATGTTCTTCCTTTTATCGGAATTTGAATATATTTGTTTAAATGCATCAGCCAGTCCGGTGATATCATCCGGGTTTACGTAGATAGAGTCGGGCCCTCCGGCTTCTTCCAGACATGAGCCTGTGGCGGCTACCACAGGAGTACCCGAATATAGTGCCTCTATGATGGGGATACCGAAACCTTCAAAACGGGAAGGATATACAAAAATCTCTGCTGATTGATAAAAAGCGGGCAAATCGTTGAAAGGGACATTACTGATAATATGCACTCTTTCGCCTAAACCGTTATCTTTGATAAACTGTTCAACCTTTTCTGTGTAGCCTGTACGGCGTCCTACGATAACGATATGAATATGTTGCGGCAGCATAGGCAATGCCTGTACTGCTGCAAGAATATTTTTTCGTTCTTCAATGCTGCCTACATTAAGTATATAGTGGTCCGGCAGCTGGTATTTTTTCCGTACCTCCTCCTTTTTTTCTTCCGTCACCGGATGAGTAAATGAGACGTCGCATCCTTGATAAACGACTTCTATTTTATCATCAGGGATGTTGAAGTATCGGATAATATCCCGTTTGGTACATTCACTGATAGCAATTATCTTATCAGCATTTTCGCACGCTTTACGGAATTTGTATGTATATATTTTCCTGTCAATAGATTGGTAATATTGCGGATACCTCAAAAATATCAGGTCGTGGATAGTTACAATACTTTTAATGCGACTTTTATGGATGTTGAGAGGAAGCTCGTTACTGAGTCCGTGGAATAACTCAATACCTTCTTTCTCCAATTGAGAGGTGATTCCCCATACGCGCCATAATGAACTTAGTTTTTTCCAAAAAGAAGTAGCAGGATAGGCGAGAGTGAGCTGCCGGTATTGTCCGGTTAATAGATTCATCCTTTTGTTTTCCCGTTTTTTAGGTGCATACAGGACATAGTCATTCTCCGGATAGAAGTGGCAAAGAATATCCGCTACATAGCGGCTATAATTACCTAACCCGGTGAAATTCTGCACTGCACGTTTTCCGTCAAAACCTATTCTCATCTCTGTTGTTACCTACTGCTTATATGGTTTATAATTAGACTTCAAAATCCCGATAAGGTTTATTCAAGTCCAAGTAATGAAAATTATGTTGTCTTTGTCCACTCTGTTTGGGAATCGTCATATAATCCCCATATTTCTGAGACAGATATGTGTCATATTCCTGTACGCCCCATACTTCTTCGTTCTCGAACAAGACAGGGGTAGGAACTCCCAAAATCTTTTTTGGCATGATTCCTTTCATGCCGTCGTCATAGTCACAAATAAGATCACTCTTGTCAAAGTCGTATTTGGTCATAACCTCTCTGATGCTTTTCTGTACTTCGGTGAGTGTGAAAAACTTCCTGCATAGTAATGGTATCCATGAACTTGGCCCCTTTCCATGCTTATACGGGTCGCGGTGAATCAGGTAAAGAACCCGTTTGTAAAATTCATATTTGGCAAAATGCATTCTTTGTGCCATACGGCCTGTCGGCACACCGTCCAATGGGAATACATCAATATATACGCCTCCCAGATATTTAAGATGCATACGTTCAATTAATGTTGTGTCGGCATCCTGTATCTTGGCAAACGGAAGCGGGTATTCTTTGTCATTCTCAGCGCATACGGCTTCGTATGGCTCCGGCAACCATTCCTTGGCATTAGTCATTAATAGATCATAGTCTGCCCGTGGCATACCAATATCCAGATCATCATCCCAGGGGATAAATCCTTTGTGGCGTACAGCTCCCAACATCGTACCTGCCATGATATAATATCGCAGGTTATGTTCTTTACAGACTTTATCTATTGCTAGTAAATTCTTTAAGATGCGAAGCTGTAAGGGGCGAATATCGTAAGTGGCCATTTCTATTCAAATTTTATATTAGTAAAGACTAGCCGGAATCAGCTTCTGTGCTTGTTGGAAATCTTCTACCGTGTCCAGCTCTGCCGAAAAGAATTCGGTGGTGTCCATTACGTAGAAACTATATCCTTGTGGAATCAGTCTTTCAAACGCCCGTTCATAGAAAATATTGTCCAATCCTTCTGATAAGATCATCATCTCCAGTTCACGGAATAACGCTTGTGTGTATGCTGCCGACATCTTTTCAATACCTATTGATTCACCGATTGCATCAGGTATAGAGCAAACCTTACTGATTTCCACTACCTTTTGTTCATTGTCCACAATAACCTTAATTTCTTCGGCACCAAGTTCGTGGCGGTTGAGTGCCAATACATCGGCTTTGTCCGACCGGAGCAACTTCTCTACGATCTGGGGATCAAATACGATGTCACTATCCAGAAGTAATACCTCTTCCCCTTCCGTATAAGGGCGGGTCAGCCACAAAGAATAGATATTGTTGGTTGATTCATATTTATCATTGTAGATGAAAGTAATACTTTGAGCCGGATAATGAGCTTGCAGAAAGTCGACTATTTGTTGCTGGCGATATCCGGTGACAATGATAAATTCGTTAAAACCATTTTGTATTAAAGCGTCAAAAGCCCTTTCCAACAAACAACGTTCTCCTATCTTGAGCAAGCATTTGGGAGTTGTGTCGGTCAGTGGGCGTAGACGTGAGGCTATTCCTGCGGCTAGTATTACAGCTTTCATTTGGATGCGATTTCTTTGATTGTATCTATGACGATCCGGTTCTGCTCAGGGCGTCCCAGCGTGATGCGCAGATGAGTGTTGATATCCGGTTCATTCATAAATTTCACTTTATAACTCTGTTCGGCAAACGCTTTTTGCAGTGCTTCTTTTAATGCAATCGGATATTTGATTAAAATAAAGTTGGCTACCGATTCGTATACCTTAAATCCGGGCAGCACACCGATTTCTTTTTCATAGCGGGCACGATCTTCATTCATCAGTTTGGCGATGTTACGGTAGTGTGCATCCGATTTGAGTGCTGCAATAGCTATGTCTTCAGATATCCGGTTGTATCCCAGATATTTGTTGCTGTATTTGCTAAATTTTTCCAGTTCTTTACTCATGAAACCGAATCCCATGCGTAACCCCGGCAAGCCGTAAAACTTGGATAAAGTGCGGGAGATGATCAAATTCGGATATTTGTTCACCAACTCTTTGATATATCTTGTGTCTGTTGAGACGAAAGAGGCGTATGCTTCGTCAATCAAGACCTTCGTTTTGGCAGGGACTTCAGCCAGCAACTCATCCAGTTCTTCCGGAGTCAGACCATTCCCGGTAGGATTATTGGGCGATGCAAGCAGTAAAATCTTCGGATTTTCTTTTTGTATCATATCTTTCATGGCGGCGAAGTCGTACTTGAACGTGTTTCCGTCTTCATAAAGAGGATATTGTAAAGTGCGACCGTTCACTTCATCTGCGATAGACTTATAATACCACCATGAGAATTTAGGAATCAACATCGTTTTATTTCCGTCTTCTTCTGTGAGGAAATAATGTACGGCCTGTTTCAGAATATCCTCTCCGCCGTACCCTAATAAAACTTGCGTCTCGTCTATATCGTATAATTCAGATAAGAAAACGGATAAAATGCTTTTTTTGCCTTCATCGTAAATACGGGTATAAAAGCAAAGTTTATTTATATCGAAGTTTTTGAGTGCTTCTACTACTTCTTTTGATGGGCTGTAGTTAAATTCGTTTCTGTCTAAAAAGTTTAAATTCTTTTCCATATTAGTTTTGTATGATTCCTTTTTCGCACCAGGTCAGCTTTTGGGTTTTGGTATCGCTCAAAATGCTGCGGTTATTGCTCAAATTGTCGGTTCCATGAAGTTCGTGATAAAGGTGGAATACAATTCCTGCAAATTTGATAGTACGCTTGCGCACTCCGCTATTGATGAGTCGGCACACTAATTCGTGGTCTTCGCTTCCCCAACCCGTAATTGCTTCGTTGTATCCGTTAACTTTCAACAGATCTTCTTTCCAAAAAGCCATATTACATCCTCTGGAATAAGAAATGTCCCACTGGCGATAATGTTGTAACAGAGGACTCAGCCATGGCAAGTGTACTCCGTTGATTGTATTTTTTGTTCCTTTGTCGTGGATAGATATAACGCAGTTTTTTTCTGCCAACATCTTTTTTGTCAGGGCTTCCCGGATTAGCACACGGCTACCTGTTACGAAACTGCCTTTTTGGGCAAAGCGAACATGATCTTTGACAAAGTCTTTATGCAAAACGATGTCTCCATCGATTTGTATGATGTATTCTTTAGTAGCTTTTACAATGGCTTTGTTACGGATTGTAGCTAATCTGAACCCTAAATCTTCATGCCACACATGTATAATGGGAACTACAGAAGTAGTTGCCAATTGATGAATTAACTCTCCCGTTTCTTCTTTAGAACCATCGTCTGCGATAATGATTTCATCGGGAAGGAGAGATTGACGTAGCACGCTTTTAACGCATAATTCTAATGCGTCGCTTCTATTATAAGTCGATATAATAAGCGATGTGCTAATCTTGCTCGCCATTGATTTATTCATAAATTTATTACTAAGTTAGTTAAATAGTTAAGGGGTTTGTACTAAAATTCTACAAATGTAGACATTTTATTTGGTTGTAACAAGTGTTACTGCCTTTTTTGCTAAACATTAGAGGGTTAGCTTCTTCTTTGAAATAATACGTGTATTTTAAGTTATGGTTTCATAGATTTCTTAATAAAGTTTATCTTGAAATATCGGTAGAATATAAATGTACGTTTTTTAGATAAATAGGTTAGCTCCATTTTAAGGAAGATATTCGATCTTTGGTTTAAAAAATAATCCATTCCAACAGGCTTTTCTAATGACTTTTAGAAATTCCTTTTTGTCATTCCCTGGCCTTTTATTAATATGTCTAACTGCTCGTCTGTATGCGTTTATAACAGATATAAAAAATAGAAAATTCTTTTTTCTCATTCGACGCAGGAATATGTCATTTCGGAATCCATATTGAAATTTCCATAAAGCTTCTACCGGAGCATTTTGAAGTTGTGAGATATAGTTTTCTGTCGTTTTATGTATTACAGTACTTTGGCTTGCATATAAGCACACGTATCCATGTTGGTAAATTCTAGTAGTAAATTCAGTATCATCCCCCCAAATGAAGAACTCTTTTATAGGTAATCCTACCTCACGAACCGCTTTTGAGTTTATTAATAGTGAGACGAAAGACGCAGCTCTTATTAAAAGAACGTCAGCAAGATTTGAATAATAATTGATAGGAAGGTGTTGTTTATTCTCGCAATCAAATCTGGGAATATTCATTTTATGTATCATGCCATCTGTCCATACAACCCGGCTACATACATAACCAACATTTTTTGTAACAGTTGTTCCTTTAACCAGTTCTTCTAAAGCATTATTCATCGGAATTGTATCGTCGTCCATTATCCATGCCCAATCACAACCATCTAACACTACTCTTTTTATTCCCTCTGAAAATCCCCCTGCTCCACCAATATTTTGAGGTAGGTTAATAATGACAAACTGAGAATCTGCAATTAGTTCTTGTAGATAATCGCTCGTTCCATCTGTTGAGTTATTGTTTATGATATAAATCTTATTTATTTTGTATGTTTGGTTCTTAAGAGCGGAGATACATTCTTTAAGTAGACTGAGTCTATTGTATGTTACTATTACACAATTTATTTTCATTTGAGCTCATTTTTAGTTGTTTGAACAAAAATACGTAAATATCAAAGATAATCCAAATTCATGAAGAAGAATCTGGTAGGGATTGTTTGATAATGTAGTATATTTGCATTCAGTTCATAATTTATAAAATTCATAATATGCCTACTTTATCTATTATAATTCCAGTTTATAATTCGGAGAAATATCTAAAACAATGTCTTGACAGTATTTTGGCACAAGCTTCTGATGACTTTGAAATTTTATTGATAGACGATGGAAGTACTGATTTCTCCGGGAAATTGTGCGATGAGTATGCTAGTCGATATAATAATATTTATGTATTTCATGAGAAAAATAGAGGGGTAAGTGCTGCTAGAAATAAAGGTATTGAGCGGGCACAAGGGGAATATGTTATTTTTGTGGATAGTGATGATTGGTTGGAAAAAAATGCTTTATCTTTTTTAATGGCTCAGGAAAGTGATGTTGATTTAATCTTTTATGGTAGTTCATTTCATTCAGTGAATGGGAATGTGACTTTATATTCTCCCAATTTATGCATTTGTCATGGCTTTTCTGAGGTTCAGGAAGGGATGATTGATTTGATAACAAACCCGAAATATTATGATTACTTGGGTTTTACATGGAATAAGGTATTTAGAAGCAATATTCTGAAAGAATACAATATACGTTTTATTGAAAATTTATCTTATCGAGAGGATGAGGTTTTTACTTTACACTATGCTCATTATTGCAAGAAACTTATGATTTTACCTAATATTGAGAATTTTATCGGCTGCGACAGCAGCTTTGAGGAAGCAGGGATTGTTCTTTACGGAGCGCCCTTTGATTCTACCACAAGCTTTCGCCCTGGAGCCAGGTTCGGTCCTTCTGCCATTCGTCATGAAAGCTTTGGACTGGAAACCTACAGCCCTTATCAGGACAGCGACCTTACAGATATTCAGGTATTTGACAGTGGAGATCTGGAGCTTTGCTTCGGCAGCAGTGAAATGGCACTTGCTGATATACAGAATCGTGCCTGGGAAATTCTGGAAGCAGGAAAGATACCCTTGCTTTTAGGCGGCGAGCATCTGGTGACACTGGCGGCTGTAAGAGCCACAGCCAGAAAGTATCCAGGGCTTCATATTATTCATTTTGATGCCCACGCAGATTTGAGGGATGATTATCTTGGTGCCCGTTTAAGCCATGCGTGTGTCATTCGCAGATGCCATGATATACTGGGAGATGGACGGATTCATCAGTTTTGCATCCGAAGTGGGGAAAGAGAAGAATTCCGGTTTGCAAAGGAGCATACAGATTTACATCCTTTTACCTTTGAAGGCTTGGAAGAGACCATACAGGAGTTGGACAGGGAGCAGGTTCCGGTATATTTTACCATTGATCTGGATTGCCTGGATCCATCCGTATTTCCGGGAACTGGTACACCGGAGGCGGGAGGCGTAAGCTTCCTTGAGCTTCTTGCGGCTATTCGGAAGGTATCAGAATTAAATATTGTGGGAGCAGATGTCAATGAGCTGGCACCTATGCTGGATCCAAGCGGTGTTTCCACAGCCACAGCATGCAAGGTGGTCAGGGAACTGCTGCTGGCAGTGGCGAAATAAAAACAGCTGCGATAGTGAAATATAAAATAAGGAGATAAAAAATATGAGCAGAGTACTTGTAATCGGCTGCGGCGGAGTAGCCAGTGTAGCAATCCAGAAATGCTGTCAGGCAGATGAGGTATTTACAGAACTGTGTATTGCAAGCAGGACAAAAGAAAAATGTGATGCCCTTGCCCGGAAGCTGGAGGGAAAAACAAAAACAGTTGT
>OODU01002248.1_pt1 | contig 16970 bp, 27 predicted proteins | sample 1671171 | NCBI WGS metagenome assembly OODU01 (sample SAMN06348129, study PRJEB24527) | human gut metagenome | biome: human gut; feature: ankylosing spondylitis patient; material: feces | host: Homo sapiens | place: China | collected 2015-10
CTATTTTAAGTGCATCAAATAAAGGAGCTATGTTGTATGAATGTACGTACAATGGAGACAAGAAAGAGCTCTATATTAATGCTTATAAGAAAATTGAAAATAAATGTATTAAATGTTAGAAGGAGAATAATTATGGAATTTAAAAAAGCATTTGATTTAATGAAACAAGGAATGAAAATGAAATTACCTTCATGGGGTGGTTATTGGTATTGGGACAACGAAAAAGAAACAATCATTATGCATACCAAAGAAGGAAAAGAAATGGATATTAGAGAAACCGAAAGAGTTATTTATACGTTATCTAATATTCTTGATGATAGATGGATTCTTGCTGATGAAGAAAATTGTCCTGAATTAGGTGGAGAAGCTACTTTTAGTTTTGATGAAGCTATCAAATATCTAAAAAGAGGAATGAAGCTTGCTAGAAAAGGTTGGAACGGTAAAGGAATTTTTATTCATTTATGTGAAACAGATGCAACAACAAATCCTTTTGTTTGTATAGATTCATCTAATTTACAAACTGATAATCTAGATGCAAAGAAAAATATTGTACCTTGGGCACCATCACAAACAGATATGTTAGCGGATGACTGGGTATTTTTTGAATAGGAGGATGTTATAAATGAAATTATTCATTAGCCAACCAATAGCAGGAAAAACAGATAAAGAAATCCACTGAGCAAAATTACTTACTTTTTTCAATAAATCCTTATGTTTAATTTCAATTATAGTTAGCACTATTGAAACAGTATGAAAAGGTACGAAACAATATAACAACAAAACTCTTGACTTTGTGTCAGCCATATATTATTATGACATTGTGGCAGACAAAAAGAAAGGAGGATAGCATGAGTCCAAAAACAGGACGTCCTAAAGTTAAAAATCCTAAATCAAATAGAATAACAGTAAGAATGGATGACGAAACATTAAATATTCTTACTGATTACTGTGAAAAAGAAAAAATAGATAAAGCAGAAGCTATAAGAAGAGGAATTTTAAATTTAGGGAAATAAAAAAAGGAACGACAAAACCCTGAGAAAGTTCACGTTCCTTGCCATATCAACAGGCAAGATTATTGTACTACATTTTGCCTTTGAACACAATTGAAGAAAGAGGTAAAAGTTATGTTAAATGAATTAGATAAGTTATTTGACATGTTATCGGAAATTGAAAACAAATTAACTGACTTAGAAAGAATTAATTCAATGGTCATTGTTACATGTGATGCATGTGAAAACGGGAATGATATTAAATATGATGTTTCAAATGTCATGATGTTAATTGAAGACCAAATTGACATGGTAGAAGAAACTATTAGATCAAATGTTTCAAAGTGCAATGCTTTAACAAGAAACATTCAAGAAACAATTAAAAAAGGAGATTGTCAATATGGAAGAACTACAAATATTTAACAATGAAGAATTTGGAAGTGTTAGTTGTTTAGTGATTGACAATGAACCTTGGCTTGTTGGTAAAGATGTTGCTACTGACCTCAGGTACCAAAACGGTAGTCGAGATATTAACCGACATGTTGATGAAGAAGATAAGGGGGTCACTGAAATGATGACCCCTGGTGGAAAGCAAAAGATGGGGGTCCAAAACGTTACCCCATGTGTTATTGATTGCGATGATAAGCAATTAATTCAAAGGTCGGATTTGGCGACCATTGGTAATCATTTACCCACGATTAACGATTTGTTCACCGTTAATGGAACCAAAAGATTTCTAATAAATGAAAGTAAAATCATGCAAACGCTATCGTATTCCCAAAATGGGAACGTGGTAAAAACTCAAGGACAAAACGCTCCTGAGTTAGGACAACATGGAAGTTGGTTAATTAATGAAAGGGGAGCAGCAATATGGAAGAACTAATGGATAATGAATTGATTAACACGTCAGCAATTGAAACAATCGACAGTAGAGAAGTTGCTGAAATGGTAGATATGGAGCATAAAAACTTATTATCAAAAATTAGAAAATACGTTGAAATATTGGACGGCTCAAAATTAAGCAGTCCTCAATTCTTTGTACCAAGCACATATGTTAATAATCAAAATAAAGAACAACCTTGTTATTTATTAACCAAGAAAGGTTGTGAAATGGTAGCAAACAAATTGACTGGTGAAAAGGGTGTAATCTTCACTGCTAAATATGTTAATCGTTTTGCTGAAATGGAACAAAAAATCAAACTTCCAAAAACTGATAGAGAAATCTTGTTCTTGAGTGTTAAAGTTCAAGAACAAACCGCACAAAGGGTAGACGTGTTAGAAGAAAAAGTAACTGCACTTGAAGAAACAACAACAATCAACAGCTCACAACAATATACGCTTGAAAGAATTGCTAAAACAACTGTAATTAGTGCACTAGGCGGTATTGATTCTAGAGCATATCAATTAATGAGCAGAAAGCTTTTCAGCAACATCTGGAGAGACTATAAAAAGTATTTCAAATTAGGCTCATATCGAGATACCCTAAAGACTGATTATGAAAATGCTAAAAATTATTTGGAATCATGGTCTCCCGAAGTCAATACAAGCTTGAAAATCAAAGAATACAATAGTCAATTATCAATGGTATTAGATTAAAAATTAAATATGAATATAAAGCGAGTTCAAAAGACTCGCTTTTTCTATACGCAATTTTAGAGAAAGGAGGTGTTTTTCAATGGCTGAAGGATTAAGACCACATCATCATCAAGAATTTGAATATCATACTATTCAATATTTTGATAAGAAAAGACACGTTATTGTTAAGAAGATACAGTATATGTGTATGATTTGCGGTCGTGTTCGTCGTGAAAAATACGATTGCTACGTACCGCCACCTAAAAGCAAAACAAAACCACTAGAGAGAAATAAAAGGAAATACAGCAATAGAGACTGATATTTCCTTTTTTTGTACCCAAAAACTGAAAACAACATAGCAAGACACAAAGAAAACGAATTCTGAGGTGGGCAACTCGTAAAACTGCAACCGCACAGGCTGATGCGACCAGCGTACTAAAGCGTAGTGAATGAAAGGATCTTATGAAAAGAGAATTTTTAAAGAATTTAGGATTAACAGATGAACAAGTTAATCAAATCATGACTGAAAACGGTAATGATATTGAAAAATATCGCAAGGAAGTCGAATCAAAGACAAAAGAGCTAGAAACATTGAACACAAAATATGAATCAGCTCAAAACTCCTTGAATGATGCGAACAAGCAAATCAAATCATACAAGGATATGGATATTGAAGGCATCAAGAATTCAGCTGCTGAATGGGAAAAGAAATATAAAGATGAAACTGCAGAGTTGAACAATAAATTGACTCAACAAGAAAGAGACTTTGCTACTAACTCATACTTTGCAGGAATGAACTTTACTTCTGAAAGTGCCAAACGTGGAATCATTTCTCAATTCAAGGAACAAAATTTTGAATTAAAAGACGGCAAATTCATTGGAGCGGATGAATATATCAAAGGTTTAAAAGAATCGGATGCAGGAGCATTCGTTGTTGAAAAAACTAAAGATGAACCTTCATTACCAACATTTACAAAAGGTACTGCTTCTAAAGGAGCACCAGGTGGAGAAAACAATGCAAATGCATTCGGTTTCCATTTTGCAGGTGTTAGAGCAATGCCAAAAGAATAACAGATCAGGAGGAAATTAAATATGGCAGCAGTAAACTATGCACATGCATATCAACAAGCGTTAGAACAAGCTTGGCCTTATGCGCTTTATTTCGGAGATTTATTCAATACTCCAAATAACCAAAAATATAGATGGGTCAATGCAAGAACAATTGAAATCCCAACATTAGAAACTACAGGACGTGTAGATTCAACAAGAGATACAATTGCCAATGCAACTAGAAACTACAATAACGCATGGACACCATTAACTTTAACCAATGAAAGAAAATGGTCTACTTTGGTACACCCAAAAGATATTGATCAAACAAATATGGTTGCTTCAATCGGTAATATTACTGAAACATTCAACCAAGAACAAAAATTCCCTGAAATGGACGTATATTGTGTTTCTAAAATCTATGCTGAATATCAAGAATTAGGTCAAACACCTATTACTGATGAAATCACAGCAGCAAATATCTTAGAATATTTTGATAAAATGATGATCAACATGGCTGAAGCACGTGTTCCATCTACAGGAAGAATCTTATATATCACACCAGTTTACAATGCAATGTTAAAACAAGCTGAAAAATTAGCTAGAACTGTAATCATTGGTGATGCTGAAAATAAATTAAACAGAACTATCGCTAACTTAGACTTGGTTAAAATCGTTGAAGTTCCATCAGAATTAATGAAAACTGTATATGACTTCACACAAGGGTATAAACCTGCAGTTTCTGCAAAACAAATCAAAATGTTCATGGTGCATCCATTAGCAGTCATTACACCAATCAACTATGAATTTGCTAAATTGGATGAACCATCTGCAATGTCTGAAGGAAAATGGGTCTACTATGAAGAATCACATGAAGATGTATTTGTTTTAAAGAAAAAAGTAAATTCAATTCAATTTGCAGTTGAAAAATAATAAAGAGGAGGATGATCTATGTCACAAGTAAGAAAAGGAAATAGAATCCTTACAATCGAGCCACATAGAGTTGATGACTATGTTGCTCGTGGTTATGATCATATTGATGAAGAATCTGGTGAAGTCATTAAAAAAGGTGACCCAGTTTCTTTAGCGGATTTTAAAAGAGAATATTCATCTTTAAAAGCACAAATTAAAGAAAAAGATGCAAGAATCGTTGAATTAGAAGCACAAAACGCTGATTTAACAACAAAAGTTGAAGAATTAGAAGCAAATGCTAAAACTCCAGCAAAAGCATCTAAAGCTAAGAAAGATACAGCAGAAGAATAGTATGAAGGTTTCGTATGAATATTACGTAGATACATTCAAAGGAAAAATATGTCAACCTGAATTTGAGGACCTTGTTGAACCTGTAATTGATTTAGTCAAGGGTTACGCTGAACAATTCATTGCACCATGGGCATTAGAAAAAAATATCGATTATTACTGTTTGGAGCTTAAACGAGCAGTATGCTATCAGATTGATTATCTTCAAGCAAATGGTGGTTTGAATGCTCTAAACGGTACAAGCGATTTGGACTTGCAAAGCGTATCAAAAGATGGTTTCAATTACTCTTATGGTGATAGGGGCAATAAATTCAATGGTGTTCCTTTCTCATCCGTTTCAGCTTATATGATCAAAAGTGAATTGAGAAGAAAAGGTCTTATGTGCAGAGTGGCCAAACGATATGATTAGCTCTCCTCGTATTTTAAGACCTTTTACTGTTACTTTGATTCATAAAGTTGACGAAGATACTTTTATTCCATACGTTCTTGAAAACGTTGGATTTGATGAAAACTATGGCATTACACAATCAAACAAGGGGATTTCTGATGCGGACAGTGTTCTTTTAACGATTGATTTGAGTGATTGTGGTGAGCTTACATTTGTTGATCAGCATGATTACAAGTCAAAAAAGAATACTTTTACGATTGGAAATGAAGATTATTTTGTCTTGGATGTAGTAAAAGAAACAGACTACGATGAATTGAAAAAGACAACAAATGTCTATTCAATCAATAAATATGCCTGTTATCGCCCGCCAGGAACGAAAGAAATCCAGTTTATTGAGGTGTATGCTTCTTGAAAATTTCTATTGATGTTGACTTTTCTCGAGTAAGGAAGGATTTAGAAGTGACTAAGGAGAAAGCCTATCATACTCTTAAGAATGCTGTAATAAGAGATACTGATCCTTACGTTCCTTTTTCTAATCTGGAGAATCACACCCACTTGAGAGAAACGCCTGATATTGGAGATAATGCCAAAGAGAAAAAACAAGTCATTTACGATACTGATTATGCGCAACGTGTGTATAAAGGTACAGGGATGAACTTTGACAAGTCACGGCATCCAAAAGCAACGGCCAAATGGTTTGAAAAATCAAAGAAAGCAAACATCAAGAAATGGATTAAAAGTGTAGAGGACGTGTTTAGAAATGGAAAATAAATCATATAAAAAACTGACATATGAAGAATACAACAGGGTATTGGATTGTATCTATGACTTTTGCAAGAAGTTGGATATTCAAAATGTACAAAAAAATATGTGGAAATTAGATTTCTTTACTTCAAACAAAGATGACCAAATCATGGTTCAAAGAATATCTAATCGTGCTGAAAAAATAAATGAAAACATTATAGGAGGCTATACTGCTGTATTGCCTTTTTATATTAACTTTCAATCAGGTGCTAAAACTGAAAAGAGTGTCAAGAAAATTACGGATGTTCTAGATGATTTAGCAAACCAATTTGAAATGGAAACAATGAACAAATTTGAAAACATTGTTTTTCCTGATGATATAGTTCCACAGAAATTAGAAATGATTGCCAATCCTGGTGTTGAAACCTATGACAATGGCATTGCTAATTTTTCAGCGCTGTATCAATTAACTTACTACAAGAAAGGAGCGTTTGAATAATGGCACAAACATTAAGAAATACTGTAGTAAATCGCCACGAAAACCTACACTACGTCAAATTCGATGGTGTATCAAAACCTGTATTGGCTGGTACTGGTTTAACTGATTGGACTCAAGCTGTAGATCCTTCAACCGATGATGGACAATACATTAACGAAAAGACTTCTCACTCAAATATGATGGCATATACACCATCAGTTTCTTATTCAGGAGAATTGATTCCTAATAATGAATTTGTAAGACATATTTACGAGGTTGGTAAGAAAGAAGTTATTGGTTCCATGTTTGATGAATATGAAATTGAAACATGGGCACCTGTTGAAGGTTCAACTGGATGTTTTGCAGCACATCACAGACAATATGAAATTCAACCATCTAACCCTGGTTCTGGTGAGGGTGGAGGAAAAATTGCATTGGAAGGAACTTTCGCTCAAAAGGGAGCTTCCGAACATGGCCAATACAATGTAGCAACCGGAGAATTTACTGCAGGTGAATATGACTACACAACTGGTAAATTTACAGCTGCTTCACCTCAATCAGGTGCGTCATCTACACCAGCAAACAAATAGAAATCAAATAGGAAAGGGATTATTACTATGTTAGAAATCAAGATTCAAGAGAATTTATTCGATGTAAAAATTAAAGATCGTATTTTCAGTATCGATGCTGACAATATCGATAATCATTTGCTGATTGACAAGTTCATCAAAAAATACAGAGGCAATCGTACAATTGACGATACCTTTATTGAAGACTGTCAAGTCGTCATTGATGAATTATTAGGAAAAGGCTCATATGATTATCTTTTTGATAAGGATGATTTAAAACCTTACTACGTAATCCTAGCTCTTGCAGAAGAAATTCAAGCCAAGTTTGATGAACACGCTACGACTGAACGTCAAAAAGAAAAGCAAGACAGAATCAAAAATGAGCTTGACAGTTTAAACTCACTTACAAGGGAATTTGGAAACCTTCAAAAGCAAATGGATTACACAAAAAACAAATACGGGTTAAAAGATTATGTTAATTCTAGACAAAAGAGATCTTCAAAAAACAATAAGAATAGAAAATCAAGAAATAGAAATAAGAACTGATTTTAGAACGTGGATTCAATTCTCTTGTATCGTTTCTGATAAGTATATTGATGAAAATTATAAAATCCCTATGCTGTTTGATTTGGTGATTCCAAACTATGAATTATATATGGAAAGTATCGATTCATTGGAATTACTGAAAGGAATTCTTGATTTCTACAAATGTAATAAACCAGATAAGCCTGAGAAGAAACCTAATAAAAAAGTTGGGTTTCTTTTTGATTATGATATGGACCTCATCTTTGCTGCGTTTATGCAGCAGTATGGCATAAATCTATTGAGAACCAATATGCATTGGTGGGAATTCAAAGCATTACTTAATGGATTGAATGACGACACCAAGTTCGTTCAGGTCGTTGGATATAGAACTGCGGATCTATCGAAAATCAAGGACAAGAAGGAACGTGCAAGAATGAAAGAACTTCAAGATTACTATGCTATTCAAGAACAGGGAGACCCATTCCAAAGGACTCAGGAAGAAATCGAAGCAGAATTATTTGAATCGTTAGGAATTCCAAAAGAATAAATTAAAGGCAGGTGGTATGATGGCAGATGGTAAAGTTGTAATTGATTTAGAAATCAATGATAAAAACGTTGATAAGAAACTCAATACAGCTGATAAAAAAGTAGATAAATTTGCTAAAGATGTATCACAAAAAGAAGCTAAACCTAACGTTGATGCTGATACTAAGAAACTAGAAAAGAAGCTTGATGAAGCATCAAACGAGGTTGAAAGTTTTTCAAAAGAAGCTACTGACAATGCAAAAGTTGAAGGTAGTGCAAAAATGGACACTTCCAATTTTGAAAAGAGTGCCCAGACAGTAAAATCAGAAGCATCTGCGGTTGAAAAAGCTATAGATGTTGATGGTAAAGTTGATGTCGAAGATAAAGCATCATCTATATTAGATAACGTTAAGAAAAAAGCGGATGATTTTTCGAATGAAAATATCAAACCCCCTAAAATAGAACCTCCTGACACCGATGGCTTTGAAGAAGCACTTCAAGAAATGGAAGACAAAGTCAAATCATTCGGTGCTAAGATTGCAGGATATCTAGCCATAGGAGAAGCAATTAAGCAAGGGACTGAAATTGGAAAAGAAGTCTATGCTGATTTTGAAGATTCAGTTGCACGTGTCAAAGGCGCTCTAGGAGAAACAGATGACCAAGCGAGACAGACTGCACAGGTCATCAAGGATGTTTATGAGGCTGGACTTGGTGAAAGTATGGACCGAGTGGCCGAAGCCGTTGTAAGAATCAAGCGAAATCTTGGTGAAATGGATGACGGAACTCTAAACGCTATTACACAACAAGCAATCATTCTTGAAGATACATTTGATGTAGATATGAATGAAACATTGCGTGGTGTCAAAGGATTGATGAAAAACTTTGGGTTAACTGCACAAGAAGCAATGGACTATATTGTCGCAGGAACTCAAGAAGGGTTGGACTGGACTGATGAACTAGGAGATAACATTTCAGAGTATTCAGGAAAGTTCTCTCAAGCGGGATATTCAGCAAGTGAATATTTCCAATTATTGAAAAATGGCTCCGATAGTGGAGCGTATAATCTCGATAAGGTAAATGATGCCATCAATGAAGTAACTACTCGTTTAGCTGATGGAACTATTGAGGGTGCTCTAGGTTCATTTTCAAGCGAAACACAAAAGACATTCAAAGCATGGCAGGATGGAAAAGCCACTCAAAAGGATGTTATCGACAGTATCGTAAGTGACATTACTAAATGTGATGATCAACAAAAAGCATTGACAATGTCAGCTACTGCTTTCGGTACAATGGGAGAAGATGCCAATCTTACATTTGCTAAAGCGTTGAATAGTGTTGGAACTACTTTTGATGATGTTTCAGGAAAAGGACAACAGTTTGCTGATGAAACAACGACTCCAATGCAAGAATTGGAATCAAAAGTTAGAAAGGTCAAAGATCAGTTACAGCCTTTAGGTGATTTGTTCTATGATGTAGCAGGAGTTGCACTTGATAACTTTACACCATTATCAGCTGTTATTCTTACTGTAGCAACAGCACTTGCTACTTACAAAGGAATAGTTCTTCTCACCGAAGGAGTAACCAAGGGATTAGCATTAGCGCAGAAACTATTAAATGGCGAAATGAGGTTGAATCCAATCGGCCTAATTGTAGCAGCTATTGCTGCCTTGGTAGCTGGATTCCTTTATTTATGGAATACAAGCGATGGTTTCAGGTCGTTCTGGATAAATCTATGGAATTCTATAACATCAACATGCGGGCCTGTGATAGATACAATCGTCTCATTCTTTACTGAATCGATACCAGGTGCAATTGACACGCTTGTAGAGACTTTCAGCAATATCGGTCAAACGATTGTTGAATTTTTTTCTGGGCTTGGAGAATCAATTGCATCATTTTTTACTGAAACGATACCGCAAGCATTTGACAGTTTCATTGAAATATTAACAGGATTTATTAGCTCAGCAATCGAATTTTTCAATCAGTTGCCATACAACATTGGCTATGCGATTGGTTCGATAATTGGTTTTATCGTTAGCTTAGGAATTAAATTCGTTGAATTTTTAACGGTTGATGTTCCAAATTTCGTAACAGGTTTTATTTCTTGGATTTCTCAGTTGCCTGGTCAATTTTGGACATACATAACTGATATCATAGGAAAAGTAGCTGAGTTTGCTTTGAATTTGATTTCCAAAGGATATGAAGCAGGGTCAAACTTTGTATCAAGCATCATCAGTTTTGTTACAGGATTACCTGGGCAAATTTGGAACGTATTGTCAAATGCTATTGGAAAGGTTGCTGAATTCGTTGTCAAGATGGGTTCAAAAGGGATTGAAGCAGCCAAATCACTATGGGATGGAATTGTCAATACTCTTTCAGGATTACCAGGAAAGATGGCCGATATTGGTAAATATATCGTTGAGGGCATTTGGAACGGTATCAAAAATGCAAAAGACTGGTTGCTTGGAAAAATTGGAGATTTTGCAAAAGGTGTTATAGACGGCTTCAAAGGTGCACTTGGAATTAATTCGCCATCAAGAGTCATGAGAGATGCCATTGGTAAATTCTTACCACCAGGTATTGCTGTGGGGTTTGAAGTGGCCATGCCAAAAGCTCAAAAATCCATGAACAAAGAACTTGAAAAAATGACAAGTGACTTGAATGGTATCATGAACTTCAATTTGGATGATATCGAACTGAAAACAAATCTTGATATTGCAAGACAAACAGCATTTGAAAGCAATGTCACAAATGAATTAAAAATTGATTATGATAAGATGGGAAATTCAACTGCTAAAGCAATTAAAAACAGTGGAATGTCTTTCAAAGTTGACAAGCGTGAATTTGCCAGAATTATTTAGAAAGGAGCATTTATGAAAGTATATTATGTCAATTCAAACAATGAGCAAATAGATTTGTTAAGTGCTCCTTATCATATTGAAGAAACTGACTTTTTTAACTTTGAGTGGTCATATGAAACTGAAAATAGAAGGGTCACACGCTTTTATCGTGATGTCGAAACGAAAAAAGTTAGTGTAGATATCTTTAGCCAAAATCAAAAAGACTTCTACAGTGCTCTAAATAGACTCGTTGAGATATTTGATGTAGATAACGTAAGCAATGTCAAAGGAAAACTCTTCTATAATGACTACTATATAGAGTGCAATATCTTTAAAAACCAAAAAGACATGAAGTCATATATTCTTCCATACGCAAAGGTAGATTTAACTCTGGTAACTGATTCAACTAAATGGATCAAGGAAGATACCTACCATTTTTACAGCAGTGGTGAAGGAAAAAAAACTGGAACAAAGAAGTATTCCTATAAATATCCTTATATTTATGGTGCAAGTGAAGGACAAATGACAGTTAGAAATACTGGAGTCGTTGAAAATGATATTTTATTAAGAATATATGGTCCGGCACAAGACCCGGCCATTAAAATAGGAGACAACCTTTATCAAATCAATACGACACTTGAAGCAAATGAAAGACTTGAAATCGATACAATGAAAAAGAAAGCTGTAAAAATCACAGCACACGGTGATGAAATCAATGTTTTTAATGACAGGAACAAAGACAACAGATTGTATATTCCCATCCCACCTGGTACAAATATTGTCGTTTGGAACAATTCTTTTTCATTTGATATCGTTGTCTATGATGCAAGAAGCGAGCCAAAATGGGAGAGTGATGAATGATGATGGAGTTCATCTACACGGATCCTAACGGAATCGAACAAGGACCATTGTTAAACTGTAGCCTAGACTTGGAAATTGGAACATATGACAAAGCCAAGAACGACTTTGAAATAACCGTTTCAACGGACAGCTGGGACCGCAAATTGACATATGACAGCAAGTTTTATTGTGTCGGTACCGAATTTGGTGGGATAGTAAAAAGTATCGAAATAGATACTGAAGCTGAAGAAGTAAAAATAGGGGGCATATGCCCAAGAAAATTGCTAGCAAATGATATTATTCAACCTAAAAAAAGAACTGATGAATACTATGAATTCATAGGTGAAGCAAATGAATGCATTCGAGAATATATCAATTCATCAACTGATTTTTTCAATTATATTGAAAATAAATCTAAATCAGTAAGTTTAAAAAAGAAACTGGCTGATTTTTTTGTTGTTTCACAAGAAGATAGTGGAATAACCATTAATTATCAGGCACGTTATTACAACACGTTGCAGGCATTTGAAACAATGCTAAATGATGCAAATGCCAAACTTAAACTTATTTGGAATAAAGATGGACATATTGAACTTTCAGTTGAGCCTATTATCAATTATTCTGAAAAACTCCAATTCGACAATGATTACAATCTGCAGATTATCGCTAAAAAAGATATAAATCAATGTAATCATTGCATTGGATTAGGCAAAGGCGATTTGCAAGAAAGGCAGGTTGTTCATGTCTTTAAAATCAATGATCAATACTTAGAACTGAGTGAAATTGATGATGACTCTATGATTCCAAGTGAACTGAATACAATGACATATGACTATTCAAATGTTGAAAGCATTCAAGAATTAATAGATGGAACCAAAACAAAATTAAAAGAAGCACAGACTGATAACTCTTTAGAAATTACATTTGATAATTTATCTCCTGAAATTGGTGATATCGTAGGAGCAAAAGAATACATAACAGGTATTTCTATGCAAAAGCCTATTGTACAAAAAATCGTTAAATGTACGTTTGAAAAAGACTACACAGACTGTGACATTGATTACAAGGTAGGTGATTAGATGGCAAGTTCAAGTGATGCAGTTGAGGCAATTACATTGACAGGAAAAGAAGTATCTGCAAGTATCGATGCATATTTGTTTGATGCTCTATATTCAGTTGATGGTATTTTTACAAAAGGCAATCAAATGGAAGCTTCTATTGTCAGCAATAATAAAGTAAGGATTGCTGATGGATTGCTTATAAACCAAGGACATTTTCTTAGAATCAAACCAGGAATGTATTGCGATGTGCCAATTGAAAATGGTACTCAAAACATGAAACGTTGCGATTGTATCGTTGCTCAATTTAAAATTGATGAAAGCGGAGAATCACACGATATTGTTGTCATCCAAGGTACACCTGGAGAACAAGAAACAGTTCCGTCATTAACAAAAGATGATCTTGAAAACGGTGGTGCTTTACGTCAAATTGAATTGTTCAGAGTTCATTTGAATGGAATCAATATTTCAGGTGTCGACAGGATTGCTAGGACAGTCAATTCATTTAGTGATGCAATCTTTTACAAGGGTTAACATATGAGAATTATTGAAATCTATCTGAATGAAAATCAATCACATTCATGTACTAGAAATATCTTCTATGCTGGAAGAAAGTATGATAGCAACAATACAGCTGTCAAATTCACCAACAAAAATCTATTCATTGATGGCTGGAACTTCTACTTGAAAGTAGATATGGACGATGAAGTAACTGAAATACCATTACTTCAAAATCTATTTATCATTGGAGAAAATCTTACTCAAACAGCAGGGGTATTAACCTGTACATTGATTGGCAGAAACAGTGATGATAATTCTACTAAGACATTTGAACCGTTTAGATTGAAAATCGAAGATGTCGAATATGATCAGGATGATAAGGAACAACAACCAATGGATCCAAACATGAAGTTGCTGTATGAACAATTAATTAATTTAAAACAAGAATTACAACAAAAAGAACTTGCGACTCTTCCTGCAGGTGGTAATAAAGACCAAGTATTGCAAAAAGCAAGCAATATCGATTATGACTTTGCATGGAAAGATATGCAGGGAACAGCCACTGAAATGTCTGATGATGAATTAGACAATATGTGGGAAGAAGTATTTGAATAAAAAATAAATAGAAAGAGAGATATATATTATGAGTTTTGTAAATGATTCAATTTTAAAATCAGCATTAGGAAAAATTAAAGCTTGGGGAGAAGGAAAATTTGTAGCAAAAGAAACTGGTAAAGGTCTATCTACAAATGACTATACAACTGCCGAAAAAACTAAATTGAGCGGTATTGCTACTGGTGCTCAAGCAAACAAAATTGAAAGTGTAAAAGTAAATGGTACAGCTTTAACTCCTGATTCATCGAAAGCTGTAAATGTAGATTTATCTGCTTATGCTAAATCAGCTGATGTAACAAAAGAAATCGCATCTGCAGTATCAGGAGTAACTCAAATCGATTACTCAGTTGTCGAATCATTACCTTCAACTGGTAAAAAAGGTATTATCTATTTAGTTGCTAACAGTGGAACTGGAACTAATATCTATGATGAATACATCTATATCAATTCGAAATTTGAAAAATTAGGTTCTAGAGAGTTAGATTTAAGCTCATATGCTAAAAAGACGGATATTCCAACAAAAGTATCATCATTAACAAATGATTCAGGATATCAAACTGCAGCACAAGTAACTTCAGCTATCAATGCTAAATTAGTAGTAATGACTGATACTGAATTAAATACAATGTGGACTGAAGTATTTGGAGCATAATCAACTAGGAGGTCTTATATATGAAAGATTTCTTTAAGAGAGTTTTGTTTTCAAATGTAAGTGAGCACGCATCTTCAAAAACTGTTTCAGCTAATAGCGCTAAGATTCTAACAAGTGATATTTTGAAAACTTTTATGACAAAGTTAAAAGATACGTTTGCTTTGAAGTCACAATTAACATCATTGCAAAAGCAAGTTGGACAGCTTGAAAAGACAGTCAGTGAATTAGAAACTGATTTAAAAGATGCAGTATATTACAGAGAGTAGATTGATTTCTGCTCTTTTTTAAAAGGAGAAAAATATGAAAAATTTTGAAACACGTGAGTGCGTTGTACACACACACACACACACACACACAACGCTTACAGAAATTAGAGAAGGTACTATCAAGTGCCTTTTCGAATATTTCAAAAAGATTGGTGGTGACAAGCATTTAGACTTGTCACGTGATTTTAATGCCTAGTCTAGTTGATAAAAACGAAAATACCATTATTGAACTGAAAAATGTGAGTGAAAAACAATTCACTGGTCGTTATTGGTTTGATGGAAGAAAGATATATTCACAAGCTTTTAAAGTAAGTAACTCAAAACGGTCTGACTATGATACATTTAATCATGGTATTCAAAACGTTGATGTTATTTGGATTAAAAATGCTTGCTTTTGGCAAAAAGGAACAAATATTTACTATACGTTTGGATATATTACTTCACTTGATGATTTAAAAAGAAATAGTAGCTTTATAAATGTAAACAAAAATAACATTACTTATTATATCGGAGAGTGGCTATTAGGAGCAGCTAAATGTGATGTATTTGTAGAAGTTGAATTTATTGAGAAAAACTAGCATTAAAATCTAGACATTTTTAAATGTCAACATGCCAAAATTTATTGATAAAGATGGGAATGAATTGCTTGATTTACAAATGTCTCTTGATGAGCACTGGACAGGAAAGTACTGGATTGATGGCAAAAAGATTTATGAAAAAATCATTACGTGGACTGGATTGAGTGTTGGAGTAAGCACAATCAATCATTCAATCAGTAATTTAAACGAGTTTATTGATTATGAAGTCACATGTTCAAATGGTACTGATTTCTATAGATTTCCTGTTACTTATTATTCTGGAGGTAATAGCGGAACATTCTATTGTACGTATTTTATTATGAACGTAGATAACATTCGCTTTGCTAATAATTATAGTTGGGCAAATTATAAATTTAAAGCAATTATTCGTTACACAAAAAAATAAAGGCACTAGTATCTTTTCTTATTTGATTTTTATTAAAAGAATTAAAGAAAGAGAGGATCATACAAATGTCAAAAATTAAAAAATTCGTGGGGGGGGGTACTGTTTACTAGCAATATTAAAAACAGTATCCTTTTACCTATTACCTTTGACAAAGGAGGTGCAGTTGAATAGCTGTGCTTCTTTAAAAAGAGGTGTTATTTATGGCTAAATTTGTTAATTCTAACGGAGATGAAATCAATACGGATGTCGTTCTTTGGAATGGTAGTCATTTCGGCTATGGTCACGATTTAACATTAAATGATGATGCTTTGAAATTTAAAGAGTTAATCATAATTAGTGATAATAGCGCAGTTATTGCACCAATTATTGATGGAGAGATCATATATTCTGGTGTTGTTAACAACTGGACTGTTACTAATATGGCTTTTAAATATAATCAGGCATCAAAACTGTTACACATTGATAATTGTAGATGGACAAATTCATCTAACAATCAAGGTACAACTGTTACTAAAGTCATTGGAAGATATTAGTCATAAATAAAAGCTGTTCCATGATATGGGGAAATTTGTTAAAAATGATGGGACTAAAATTCCAATTGGTACTGTCCTTTTTGATGGTGCAACTCAAAGTGATTTTATATTAACTGATGATATTTCTAATTATGACTATCTAGAAATCTTCTATAGAAGTCATAACTGGGTTAATCCTAAAAGTACAAGAATGTCATTAAAAGCAGGTGCAAGAGTACATTTATCAGATGTACATGCAAGTGAAAATACTATTACAATATATGAGATGACTCTTGTTTTCAGTGGCAAAAACGTTACATTAAGTGGATGTACTAAAGTCGTTGGTGGTGTGTATATAACTGAGGTTGAAGGAACAATATACCAAGTAATAGGATACTGATTGCTAGCAAATAGGAACTTATGTCCCAATTTGTTAATGCAAATGGAAATACATTATTAAATCTTAAGTTTTCTTTAAAAGAACAGGAAACAGGGATGCAATGGATTGATGGTAAAAAAATATATTGCAAAGTAATACTCGTAAATGGGTTTGATAGCAAGGATAAATATGTACAACATAATATATCAGATTTATACAG
>OODU01002257.1_pt1 | contig 16885 bp, 14 predicted proteins | sample 1671171 | NCBI WGS metagenome assembly OODU01 (sample SAMN06348129, study PRJEB24527) | human gut metagenome | biome: human gut; feature: ankylosing spondylitis patient; material: feces | host: Homo sapiens | place: China | collected 2015-10
TTTTTTTCAAGCAGAAGACGGCATACGAGATTCAAGTGTGACTGGAGTTCAGACGTGTGCTCTTCCGATCTCTGAAACCGACATTTATCAGTGCGGTGGATGACAACGCCATGGGAGACGATGTGATCCAGAAGCTGAAACGCCATAAAGTCGAAACGAAGTATATGAAGAAGGTCAAGGACGGCATGGGAACATGGCTGGCCGTCTTTGATCATGAGGGAGACGTGGTGGCATCCATCTCAAAGAGACCGGACCACAAGCCCATCGAGCAGATCTTAGATGAGCACGGGGACGAGATCTTTAAGGATGCGGACAGCATTGCGATCGAGATCGATACGGACAAGGAGATCGTGAAAAAGACCTTCATGTATGCGGAAAAGTATCACAAAGAGGTCTATGCGCTTGTATCCAATATGACGATCGCTGTGGAGAGAAGAGATTTTATCCGCAGAACCGCATGTTTTGTATGCAATCAGCAGGAGGCGGGAATCCTGTTCTCGGAAGACTATGACCATATGACTCCGGCAGAGTTAGCGGCAATTCTTCCGGACCGGATCCGTTCCGCCAAGATCTCCCGCATGGTGGTCACCATGGGAGGAGACGGATCTGTCTTTGTTGATTCGGACGGGCACACCGGAATTTATCCGGGACGTAAGGTAGATATCGTGGACACGACGGGAGCCGGGGATGCGTTCTTTTCCGGCGTCTGCATCGGACTTACCTACGGCAAGACGCTGCAGGAGGCATGCAGAATCGGCACAAGACTTGCGGCAACGGTGATCTGCACGACAGAGAATATCTGTCCGAGATTCATGCCGGAAGAATTTGGACTTACGAGGTAATCGATATGGAACCTATTATTATCGGAATTGCCGGGGGGTCTGGCTCAGGAAAATCGACATTTACGAACAGGCTCAGGCAGTACTTCGGGGATGATGTTGTCGTGATCTACCACGACAACTATTACCGCAGACAGGACGGGATCCCGTTTGAGCAGCGTGTGAAGGTCAACTATGACCATCCGGATTCCCTGGAGACAGATCTTTTGGTGGAGCACCTAAAGGAGCTGAAAGCCGGAAAGACCATCGAGTGTCCGGTCTACGACTACAGCCAGCACAACCGATCCAGCGAGATCATCAAGATCGAGCCGAGACCGATCATCCTCGTTGAGGGCATCCTGCTTCTCGCCGACGAGCGGATCCGCAGCCTCCTGGACATCAAAGTCTATGTGGAAGCCGACGCTGACGAGCGGATCCTCCGCCGCATCGTCCGCGACGTAGAGGAGCGCGGTCGCGACCTGAAAGGAATCATCACTCAGTACTTAACAACCGTAAAACCCATGCACTACATGTATGTAGAGCCCACGAGGGCTCTTGCCGATATCGTTATCAACAGCGGAAAGAACGATGTTGCGTTCGATCTGTTTGTTTCGAAGATCGGGCAGCTGCTGGAGAGTGCGGGGAATAAAATATGAATATGTGAAGACCGCCTGTTGTCAGTGTTGTGCTGGTGATGGGCGGTCTTCTTTCGCTTTGCGCGGACGCACGAGCCAATTCTGCGTTGACGCACTGGCGCACAAAAATATTAAACCTTACAACGATTGTACAGTTAATGTTTTTCCGCAGAATTTAACTGGAAAAGCATTTACAAATACGTTATACTGAGTCGGGTAAATCTTTAGAGATTTGAAAGGATCACAACTATCATGGAACCATTTTATTATAATCACATGGACAAAGAGCGACAGGCTGTTTACCGTGCCATGCAGCAGGGACTGTTAAGCCTTGCTGACTCTTTCCAGATCCCCCGGATCGACGGTCACGCCTTAAGCGATATTTTTTTTGAGCTCCGCCTTGACCACCCGGAGATTTTCTGGGTGTCCAGCTTTAAATACCGGTATTTCGCGGATTCCCCGAATCTGATCTTCATCCCGGAATACCTTTTTGAGAAGAGCAAGATCAAAGACCACCAGAAAGCCATGAATGCCCGGGTGGAAAAGCTCGCAAGACCGGCGGCAAAGCTCCCGGAGCTGGAAAAGGAAAAGTATATCCACGATTTTATCTGTGAGAATATCCACTACGATAAACTGAAAAAGCCCTATTCCCATGAAATTATCGGACCGTTAGGTCATGGTGTCGGCGTCTGCGAGGGGATCGCAAAGTCGGTCAAGATCCTCTGCGACGCGCTTGGAATCTGGTGTATGATCGCCTTATGCGGAAACAATCCGGAAAAAGGGATCAAGTACCGCCATACATGGAATATCGTGAAGATCGGTAAGACTTGCTATCACCTGGATGCCACCTTCGACAACAGCCTTGGAAAATGCGTTGAGACCGGCGGTGAGATCCGCTACGACTACTTCAATCTGGACGATAAGGCGGTCTTCCGCGACCATGAGCCGTTGATCGCCCCCGCCCCGGCCTGTACGGACGGTGATCACTTTTACTATAAAGAGAAAAAACTTTCCTTCACAAAGACGGAGGAAGTTTACAAGCGCTCCCTGCAGACTGCAAAGAAGAATAAAACACTTACATTCCACTGGCGCGGCGGCTACCTGACCCGTGAGGTTCTGAAAGAACTCATTGAACTTATCGAAAAAGCCGGAGCCGAGCAGAACAAGACCGCTCATATCCAGCTCAACTGGCCTCAGGCAGTTCTGCGGATCCATTATACGGATGAAAGATCTCAGGCTGTCGTCACCATGGAAGAAGCCAATGAGGGGGAAGAGTCCTGATCTCGTTACTCCACATAGATAAGGATTTCCGAACTGAAAAGTCTGCATGCTGCAGCGGAGGCATCCGACACTGACGATCCAGAACGAAAAAAGAACATATAAATTTTCGACAGCATATTTACATGCTGTCTTTTTTTGCTTATAATGACGGTACAAAAAATAATCACTGTTAATAAGTGAACCTGTCGATGGCAATCGTGCCGGAATTCAGATGGGACAGTGGAAAATTACGGCTGTACATACACAGGCAGCTGAAAAAATTTACATCAGGGGAGAAAAACGTATGGGAAAAGAAAAGATAACGGATCAGGCGATGTATGATTTCTATGGAAAAATGCCGTTGAAACGTGCGATTCCACTTGGACTCCAGCATGTGTTGGCGATGTTTGTCGGAAACCTGACCCCGCTTCTTATTATCTGCGGCGCATGCGGAATCAGTGGAAGCGAGGAGTTCGCCCATCTTCAGGTCTGTCTTTTACAGAACGCGATGTTTGTAGCGGGAGTTGTGACTCTGGTCCAGCTCTATGCGATCGGTCCGATCGGAGGTAAAGTTCCGATCATCATGGGAACCAGCTCCGGTTTCATCGGAGTTTTCAAGAGTGTGGCGGACACTATGGGCGGCGGACTCGCCACCTATGGCGCGATCATGGGAGCGTCAATTCTCGGCGGTCTTTTTGAGAGTGTTCTCGGATTCTTTATCAAGCCGCTGCGTAAATTTTTCCCGGCAGTTGTAACGGGAACGGTTGTATTGTCCATCGGACTGTCCCTGATCTCCGTCGGGATCAATTCTTTCGGCGGCGGAAGCGGCGCGAAGGACTTTGGCTCTATGGAGAACCTTCTCCTGGCGATCTTTGTCCTTGTGGTGATCCTTACTGTGAAACACTGGACCAACGGAATGGCAAGCAACTCCGCAATTCTCATCGGAATCATTGCGGGATATATTGCGGCATTTGTTATGAGCCTGGTTCTTCCGACAACGGGAATCACGGCAGACGGAGCCGAGTACACGAAAGCATGGGTACTGAACTGGGATAAAGTCGCCCAGGCAAGCTGGATCAGCATTCCGGAATTTCTTCCGGTGAAGCCGGTGTTTGATGCCCGTGCCATCGCGCCGATCCTCATCATGTTTATCGTAACAGCTGTTGAGACGGTTGGAGATATCTCCGGTGTTATTGAAGGCGGAATGAACCGTGAGGCGACAGACAAGGAGCTTTCCGGCGGCGTGATCTGCGACGGTATCGGCTCTTCTTTCGCGGCACTGTTCGGAATTCTTCCAAACACCTCCTTCAGCCAGAACGTCGGACTGGTTACGATGACAAAAGTAGTGAACCGTACCGCTCTCGCGACAGGCGCAGTATTCCTGATCCTCTGCGGTCTTGTTCCGAAGCTGGGCGCCATCGTTTCTATTATGCCCCAGGCTGTTCTCGGCGGCGCAGCCGTTATGATGTTCTCATCCATCGTGATCAGCGGAATCCAGCTGGTCACAAAGGAGAAGATGACAGCGAAGAACCTGACTATCGTTTCTGTAGCGCTTGGAGTTGGTTATGGAATGGGAGCGAACACGGCAATCTTAGCTCAGACCCCGCAGGCGATCCAGCTGATCTTCGGCGGTTCCGGAATTGTTCCGGCGGCTATGGTTGCGATTTTGTTGAATATTGTGCTTCCGAATGATAAAAAATGATGGGATTTGCGCTGAACGTTTATAAAATACTTGAAATCGTTAAAATGACCCGATCAAGTACGTTGAAAATTTTTTGATAAGAAATCTGTGCGCAGGGTTAATAAAAAAGCGGAATTTATCCGGGCGATACCGAGGTGTCGCTTACCGGTTAAATTCCGCTTTTTTTAGTTGCTCCAGTTCTGCCGGGGTGTCCGCGTCAGCGAGTTCCAGAGGATCACCTGCGGGGAAATACCGGACAACGTCGGGATATTTTTTCAGCAGAACATTGCCGCCGTGATTGTCCGGGAGTGTGAGAAGCTCCTCAAAATATCGGTTCCCGAAAAGAATTGGGTTTCCAGGAATTATAGAATCATCCTCAGCGATAGCTGCCAGGCGGAAAATCGGAGAGGCAGTTTGATAATACTGCGAAAATGTTATTACCATAGCTTCAAGTGTCTCTTTTGTTAACAGCGGCTGATCCCCCAGCGCAAACATACACCCCGCAAGTTCCGGATATTCCTTCAATAAGGCAGACAGTCCAAGAAGGACCGTGTGATTTCTGTAGGGCATTGCATGCAGAAGGACCGGAATCTTTCGCTCTCGACAAAATGCTTCAACTTCCCTGGATCTCGTCACAACGATCCGGGCAGCAAAAAGTGCACCGTCGGTGGCGGATAAGATCCGGTAGATCATTGGCTTTCCATTGAAATCTTCCATAAGTTTATTGGAACCAAATCTTTTTCCAAGCCCGGACGCCATGATCACGCATCCGATGGGCAGAAGCGGATGATCCAGGTCGTAAAGGAACACGTCGTTCCGTGCCCGCAGTGCATCGAGAAACGGTGTGGATTGGCTGCGGAGAACAGCGATGACCTGTTTCTGGTCAAAAAGACGGAAAACAGCATCGCAGAATTCCGGGCAGGAGCTTTCCAGATAGCCGAGTTCGTCGATTACCGCCCATTGGGAAGCGGACTCAATGGCGCGGGTTATAGAAGTGATGCCGAGCCCAAGGAAGCCATCCATAGCCGGTGTCATTTGGTTGCCGGATCGTTGAGCATCAGGATGCGCAGAATCAGCAGTACAAGCTTTTTGTACAAAACTATCTGCAGGGAAATTTGGAACAGCGAAGGACTTAGGTGGATGGCAGGATCCGATTCTCGCAGTTTCACCAGTAAGATTATCTGTCAATTCCACACGGTCGCGCGGAAACGCCTGCGTTGTAAATCCTGGAAATGGTCCTAAATCAGAAAAGTACGGCAGTGCCAGAATTTCTCTCAGCAGCGTGCTCTTCCCGATTCCCCGGCTGCCAGTTATGACCAAATGCCGTTTTTTATGAATACCTGCAGCTGCCGCTGTTTCAGACACAAATTTATTCCCCGTCTTCTCCCCCATCTGCATATTTAGAAAAGATCTGAGTATAGAGCTCGCGGCTGCTCTGAATACAGGCGTCACGGTAGGTTTCATAGTCATGTAAAAACTCCTTTGCTTTCGGCGTCAGGACACTTCCTCCGCCGCCTTTTCCGCCGATCCGGCGGGCCGTGAGCGGAAAACCGAGATTCTTTTCGGCTCGCCTCATGATGGCAAGTGCCTTCGTATACGCCATCCCCATAGACATCGCCGCCGCCCGCAGCGAACCGGTCTCCTCGATCAGATGGAGCAGACGGCAGGGACCTTCACCAAAGAATCGGAGGTGGTCATCGTCGCAGAGAAAAACTCGGATGTCGGATATCATGGAGAACACCTTCTTTCAAGAATTATTATGATCATAATATGTGACTGTGAGGATACTGAACAGTTACCATAATATCATAAATGCCAATCTGGAAACAGTAAAATTATTCAGCACTGCGGGAGAAAGATCCGCAGCAGAATCATTACAGAAGGGGAAGCAGGATGAGCCGCTTATGGTTCGAGATTTCCGGATCCGCAACAGCAACAAGTCTTACCGCCCCATAAATTTCAGAAAACGCCTTTTCCATATCATGGACAGAGTCAGTTTTTGGCTGCAGCGTGCAGATCAGGCGGCCATCTTTTAAAAGCATCAGCGTGTCACAGCAGGCAAGCGCCAGAACCGGGTCATGAAGGCAGATCAGACCAGCTTTTCCAGGACGCCCATGCACTAATTCCATGATCATCCGCACCATCCGGTACTTATTTCCGAGATCCAGCGAGCTGTCCGGCTCGTCGAAGAGCAGTAGCTTCGTGTCTTCCACCAGCGTCCGGGCCAGGATCACAAGCTGCTTTTCTCCACCGCTGAGCGTCAGATAATCCCGGTCTGCGAGACCAGCCATCCCGACCTGTTCCAGAGCCCGGAGTGCCGCCGCTCTCATATCCGCGGACGGCTGGCTGAGCAGCTTTAATTTTGGATAAAATCCCATCAGCACCACATCTATGGCACTCATGGAGATCGAGATCCCGCTCTGCTGCGGAATATAGCTGACCCGCCGTGCCAGTTCCTTTGAACGCAGTCCGGCGAGCTCAGCACCTTCAAGAAAAACATGCCCGTCATGGGGCAATTCCCCGCAGATGGCCCGGAGAAGTGTGGTCTTTCCACCTCCGTTTGGCCCCAGAAGTCCGATCACACGCCCTGGTGTGTCAACAGAAAAGGAGACATGATCCAGGATCTGCCGTCCGCCGAGACAGAGGGAGATATCCTGAACAGAAAAAAAATCAGCCATTTTGACTCAGCTCCTCCTTTCCGAGAGAATCAGATAGATCAAAAACGGTGCACCGAGAAGCGATGTGAAGATACTCACAGGCAATTCCACCGCAGTCAGGGACTTCGCCAATACGTCCGCAGTGAGCAGCAGGACACTTCCGATGATCCCGCTCAAAAGACAGGATGACCGCCTGTTGTGCCCGGTGAGAAGTCTCGCCGTGTGCGGGGCGAGAAGACCGATAAAACTGATAAGCCCCGTGACGCTGACTGTGGCAGCCACCGTGAGTGTCGCGAGGAAAAGCACGAAAAACCTGGTCTTCTGGACAGAGACACCCAGCATTCGTGCCTCGTCATCCTGCACCGACAGCGCCAGTATATGGCGGTGGAGCAGGAAAATAACGGCGGAGCTAAACAGAATGATCACAACAGGGAACGGGATCTTCGAGGCAGTGACGCCCGCAAGACTTCCCATGATCCAGTATTCGATGGAAGCCAGCTGTTTTTCCGGGTCAGCCATGAGCTTCAGCACCATGAGAAATGTCTGCGCCAGGGAGTGGACCGCGATCCCCGCGAGAACAATGGAAGAGTGTTCCTTTACTGGGGAAAGGGCGGTGAGTCCAAGGGACAGACAAACTGCGAGAAGTCCGCCGACAAACGCGAAGACCGTGGTGGACGGCGATGCAGCGGAGGTAAAAAGGATTGCGAAGGCGGCACCTGCGCTGGCACCGGAAGAGACGCCGATGATATCGGGGGACGCCAGCGGGTTCCGGAAGACCGTCTGGTAGACGAACCCGGCCACACCGAGGCCAAAGCCGCCGACGAGTCCCATGAGGGCGCGGGGCAGGCGGAGTATGGTAAAAGTGCGGACCGCCATTGGTTCCCCTGCGCAAAGATCCGCCAGGGAGATCGGGTACTTTCCGGTAGTCAGTGCTGAAACAAAGGCGATGACAAGAAATGTCATCGCCAGAGTTAAAATTGCCATTGTCCGGTTGGAATCAGTTTGCGCTTTCCGGAGTGAAGCCATAGAATGTTTCATAGAAATTCTTTTCTGTAGTCTTGAAATCGTCTTCAGTTACAACGTCCGGGTGAAGAATGGAAGCGACATAGTAGCTGCCTAAAAAGCTTGCCGGTACCGGGGAATCGAGAGCTTCGATGTCGCTCGGGATATGGGCAATGTGTCCTTCTTTTACAGCTGTGCAGTCAGCGAGAGCGGAATCGTTCAGAACAGAGTCAACATCGTAGTCAGCGTCAGCAGCGAGTACGATGTAGTCTGGGTTCCAGGAGAGGATCTGCTCGTAGGAAGTGTCTGCCCAGTATGTATCAGTGATGTCGGAAGCCGCGTTCACGCCGCCGGCGTTTTCGATCAGGGTGGACTGATACATCTCCGGACCAGCGGTTTGTAACAGAGCGCTGTTGCCTGCAAGGTATACGGACGGAGTCTCAACGCCGTCGAGGGATTTCTTTAAGCTCTCAAGAGCGTCGGAGATCCAGTACTCCAGCTCCTGGCCTTTCTCAACTACGTCTGCGGCTGTGGAGATCATGTCGATGGTCTCGAATAACTTTGTCTGGTCTTCCGGATTTACAGCGATTACGGTGAGACCAAGCTCTTCCATAGCCGGGATGGAATCTTTTAACTTTGTCGGAACGATCACAAGGTCCGGCTTTAATGCGGCACAGCCCTCAAGGTCAAACTCTTTCGCTGTTCCGACAGACGGGAGTTCTGTGAGTTCCGGAGCGCTTAATTTGTAGATGTTTCTCTTGTCGGCCTTTGCCTCAACGCCGACTAACTGGTCATCAAGACCAAGGGCGATCATCAGGCTTGTGGAGATATAGTAGCCGCTGACGAAGGATTCCGGCTGTTTCTCGATCGTAATCTCACGGCCAAGATGGTCAGTGATGGTGACTGGATAGGTGACAGTCATTTCGTCGCCGGCCGCCGCAGATGTCTCAGCTGCGGATTCGGATGCGGCTTCTGGGGTAACTTCAGCAGCTGTCTCAGCCGCGGTCGTCGTGGATGCAGTGCTGTTTCCACATGCAGTTGTGCTCACGGATAATGCGAGAGCTAAGAGCAGGGCGGAAAGCTTCTTGAGATTTTTTTTCATGATCTTTTGTCCTCTTTCAATATTTTTGTGTTGAAATTTCGTTATGTTTTTTTAACTACAACGGAATTATAACAGAAAGTATGTTAAAATTAAAGTATATTTTACAACTGTTCGATAGGGATTACACGCTTGTCTGCGCAGGCTGTGAAAATGTTGGACAGATATGAAGTTTTTGTAGCGACAAGGAGCAAAGAATGAGAGTTATCAGGGAATATAAACGTGCGGAAAGCCTGGAAGAGGCATGGCAGTTAAATCAGAAGAAGAGCAACCGCGTGCTCGGCGGTATGGTCTGGCTGAAAATGGGAAAGATGCAGATCGGTACGGCGATCGACCTCTCCAGTCTCGGACTTGACACCATCGAGGAGACGGGGGAGGAATTCCGGATCGGCTGCATGGTGACACTGAGAGACCTGGAGCTTGATCCGGGACTCAATTCATACACGGACGGCGCGGCGAGGGAGTCCGTGCGCCATATCGTCGGGGTCCAGTTCCGGAATCTCGCGACAGTGGGTGGAAGTATTTATGGAAGATACGGATTTTCCGATGTGCTGACGATGTTTTTGACCATGGACAGCTATGTGGAGCTTTATAAAGGCGGGATCATTCCGTTAAAGGAGTATGCGAAGATGCCGTATGACAGGGACATCCTGGTGCGGCTCATCGTGAAGAAAGAAAAGGCAGCGTTCGATTACCAGTCTGTCCGCAACAGCCAGACAGACTTTCCGGTACTGACCTGCGCGGCGGCAAAGACGGAGGCAGGATACCGGTTTTCCATCGGGGCGAGACCTGGAAAGGCAGTACTTTTTGAACTTGCAGACGCGGATATTCAAGCCGCAGATGTGGAAAACATGGCAGAAAATGCGGCGAAATGTGTAAAAGAACAGGTCGAGACCGGCTCCAACACGAGAGGAAGCGCGGAGTACCGGAAACACCTGGCGGGAGTTCTGGTAAGGAGAGCTGTCTGTAAGCTGGCGGGAAAATAAGAAAGAATTCCAGCCGGATCAATCAGATGAAAGTGAAAAAAATTTATAGAGGAATTATATCATGAACATTACCATGACATTAAACGGAAAGAAGATCTCCGCCGACATCGACGCGGACATGCTTTTGATCGATTTTGTGCGGGATCACGGATGCTACAGCGTGAAGCGCGGCTGTGAGACATCAAACTGTGGTCTCTGCACCGTATTTTTAGACGAAAAACCTGTTCTCTCCTGCTCTGTGCTGGCGGCGAGAGCGGATGGAAGAACGGTTACAACACTGGAAGGCCTCCAGGAAGAGGCGGCAGAATTCGGTGCGTTTATCGCCGACCAGGGAGCGGAACAATGCGGATTCTGCAACCCGGGATTTATCATGAACGCCCTGGCGCTGTTCCGGGAAATAGAATATCCGAATGAGGACGAAATCAAGGAATATCTGGCGGGCAACTTATGCCGCTGTTCCGGCTACGAGGGACAGCTCCGCGGCATCCAGGCGTTCCTGGAATGGAAGAAGGAAAAGAACGGAAAGGAGGCGGCGGAGGCATGAAATATGTAAACAAGCCGGTGCGCAAAAAAGACGCTATGCAGCTCGTGACCGGAAAGCCGGTCTACATGGATGATATCGCGCCGAAGGACTGCCTGATCGTAAAGCTTCTCCGCTCGCCCCACGCAAATGCGATCGTGACTTCTATCAACAAAATCGCGGCGATGAAGGTGGACGGCATCGAGGCGATCTACACCTGGGAGGATATCCCGCAGGACGGAAGACGTTACACACAGGCAGGCCAGACCTACCCGGAGATGAGTCCCTATGACCGCCTGATCATGGACCGCCATGTCCGGTATGTGGGCGATGTGGTCGCTATCGTGGCAGGACGGGATGAGAAGTGCGTGGACAAGGCGCTGAAGCTCATCAAGGTCCAGTATGAAGTTCTTGAGCCGATTCTGGATTTCCACAAGGCGAAGGACAATAAGATCTTAGTACACCCGGAAGACAACTGGGAGAGCCTTGTTCCGGTTGGGGCGGACAATAAGAGAAATCTTTGTGCCCACGACGAGACTGGATCCGGGGATATCGAGGAAGTCTTAAAGAACAGCGATGTGATCATCGACCACGTCTACCACACAAAGGCATGTCAGCAGACTATGATGGAGACGTTCAGGACCTTCTGTACCATCGACACCTACGGGCGTCTGAACGTGGTGAGCTCCACCCAGATCGTGTTCCACTGCAGAAGGATCCTCGCGAACGCCCTGCATATTCCAAAATCCATGATCCGTGTCAGCAAACCGAGGATCGGCGGCGGATTCGGGGCGAAGCAGACTTCCATCAGTGAAGTCTACCCGGCATATGTGACATGGATGACGAAGAAGCCGTCGAAGATCATTTTCACCCGGGAGGAGAGCATGACCGCCTCCACTCCGCGGCACGAGATGGAAGTCCATGTGCGCCTCGGCGCCAGCAAGGACGGAATCGTCAACGGAATCGACATGTACACGCTGTCCAACACCGGTGCCTACGGTGAACATGGACCGACGACTGTGGGACTTTCCGGACATAAATCCATCCCGCTTTATGGAAAGGCGAAGGCATTCCGATTCGTCAGCGATGTCGTGTATACAAACGTGATGTCCGCCGGCGCCTACCGCGGATACGGTGCCACCCAGGGTCTTTTCGCTGTGGAGTCTGCCGTGAATGAGCTGGCGGCGAAGCTGCATATGGATCCGTTTGAACTGCGGATGAAGAACATCGTCAAAGAGGGCGATGTGATGCCGGCGTACTACGGGCAGGTAAACACCAGCTGTGCCCTGGACCGGTGTCTGGAGCGCGTGAAGAAGATGATCGACTGGGATAATAAGTACCCGGTCCGCGATATGGGAAACGGAAAGGTCCGGGCCGTCGGCATGGGAATGGCGATGCAGGGCTCAGGTATCACATCGGTTGACGTGGGAAGTGCGACGATCAAGGTGAATGACGACGGATTTTATACATTAGCCATCGGGGCGGCGGACATGGGAACAGGCTGCGATACGATCCTGGCTCAGATCGCGGCGGAGGTCCTGGACTGTTCCATCGATGAGATCACGGTATTCGGCGCAGACACGGATACATCGCCTTACGATTCCGGATCCTATGCGTCCAGCACAACGTATGTTACCGGTAAGGCAGTAGAACAGTGTGCGCTGAAGGTGCGGGAGCAGATCTGCAAGCTAGGCGCGGAACTGTTAAAGTGTCCGGAAAGTGAAGTCGTGTTTGATGGAAAATTTGTGAAGCACGAGAATTCAAAGGAGATACAGGTCTCCCTCACAGATATCGCCACCGCCTCCCAGTGCGGCAACAATATCGCCCTGGAAGCCACCGTGACGAACAGCTCCCCGCTTTCTCCGCCGCCGTTTATGGTCGGCGCTGCGGAGGTTGAGGTGGATCTTGAGACCGGAGAGGCGAAGGTCATCGATTACGCGGCTGCGGTAGACTGTGGAACACCCGTAAACCCGAACCTTGCGAGAGTCCAGGCGGAAGGCGGTATTCTCCAGGGAATCGGCATGACACTGACAGAAAATATTACCTATAGTAAGAAGGGAAAACTTGCGGAGAACTCCCTGATGCAGTATAAGATCCCGACCCGTATCGATATCGGACATATCTGTGTAGAGTTTGAGAGCAGCTACGAGGATGCGGGACCGTTTGGCGCGAAATCCATCGGTGAAGTCGTGATCAATACACCGCTTCCGGCTGTGTCGGATGCGATCTTTAACGCCACAGGAACCAGGTTCTACGAACTCCCGATCACACCGGAAAAGATCGCCATGGCAGTGGCAGAACGGGAGAAAGAACAGGCCTGATTTGGTGACATAATTTGGACAATAGAACGCCATGTGACCATATGTTATAAACAAAGAGTACAATTGTCTGTAACTTTACAGTTACAAGTACCCAATGTAACAAATAACCATCCGGGGAACAACAGAATAACGGAAAATGTCATCGGGTACCCCGGTTCAACGAAGAAAGCTGGGGGTGTGTATGGCGAAAAGAAAGCAGAAAATGAAGAGACTGGATCATGGAGGATACTCGTTAGTAGAGCTGATGGTGGTAATTGTCATCATGGTGATCCTGGCTTCTGTGAGCATTGGAGTTTATAATGGTTACGTAAATCGCGCGAGGAGCGCAGTGTTCTATGAAAAGGGACATCGGATCGCGGAAGCTTTTAAAATTTGTGAAGCAGAACATGGTCTTTCCGGAGAATTCGATAAGCGTGAGATGGCGGAAGAAATCGGAAATATAATGAAAAAGCCGAATGATCCGGACAGCCCGCTCTATCTGTATGTGGGAGAAGACACGGATGACTGTACTGATTTCACCCTTTCCTTCAAGAATACCGGAGATGGAAAAATGGAGATCAATGGATTTACCTACACTGCAGATACGTATGAGATCAGATGGACTGAGGACGACGGCGTGAAGGTAACGATGGAGTAAGAAAAAGGCCAGCAGCTCTTTAGATAAGCAGAGTTGCTGGCCTTTTCAGCAGTCAGGTATTTAGAAGAAGCTGCCAACGGTGGAAGCTGCCGGTCTCACATACTCAGAAGAAATTACTGGCAGGGTGGAAAGAAGCGGTCCCCACGCGGCATGAGCAGCGCCTTTGGACCATCTTAAATATCCGCAATCATGCCGGCAGATTCCAGAAAATAGAACATCAGGCTGACGGCGAGAAGGTCTGCGCAGCCGCCGGGACTTAAGTTGTCTGTGATGTACTGATGGTCCAGGGAGTTCAGGGTCTCTTTAAAATTTTCTTTTGTGACAGTGGAGAGCAGGCGCTTTGCCTGCTCTTTGCTTTTTTTCGCAAGCTCCGGCCCTCCCCGGTGAACCATATTGGTGTCGTCAACTTCAGAGATCAGGGTGAGAAGAGCCATGGCGGCGGCGTCATTTAAAGAGAAACCGGAGAAAAGCCATTTTTTCAGGGATGGCAGACCGATCTGGACTGCGGATGGGAAACCGGCAGCCGCCTCACCGCGGGCACCCTGGATACCGTAGGCGGTAAAGATGCGTTCCCCGTTCGTAGAAAGTGATACGAAATGTGTTCTGACGTCGGGGGCAGAAGCGCTTTGCGGATCGGACTGCATCTTGTCAGGTGTATGTCCGGAAATATGTTGGATTTCGGAATCGGGAAGCGGAGTCTGCACGTTCGGAAGTCGATGCAGATCTGCGAGAGAGCACTCCCCTAACTTCCTGCATTCCTGAAGCACATCCTCCAACGGCGGCGGAAGCTCCTGACCCGCGTGAACTTTTCCAAGCGCCCCGCAGAGGATCGCCGAGGCAAAGACAAGCCCCTTGTGGGTGTTGATCCCGCCCGTGGCGGAGAACATAGCGGCTTCGGCCCGTTGTCCGGCGTAGCGCAGCCGCTCAAAAAGCTGCCTGTCCGACTCACTGCTGTGATCCCATCCCAGGCAGAAGAATTCCCGGAACCACGGGATCAGGGAGGCGCTGCTGTCAAGGAATGTAAAAAAGTCCATATCTTTGTGGGAGCCGGAGTTGTTCCGGTCCACCAGTCCCGGCTTCGGGGTGGTTGAAACCTCGTAGAGCAGTCCCCGTACCGCCGCGGAAGCCGCCTGATCAGCCGCCCGGTCCCGGAAGAATTCATGGAAGAGCTTTGCCGTCTGCCATTGGATCAGCTCCATGGAATGGGACTTTTTTTGTGCGCAGACATGGGCATCTTCCCCGCAGACAAGACAGGTTCTGGGGAGAAGTCCGAGATCATGCCGCTTTACGGAAATTCCATCGGGACCGCAGACGTCAAGGTTGAAGAGACGGCCCAAAGGGTGGCTTTCCTCGACGGAGCCGAGAACTTTTTTGACCTGTCTGGCCTGGGACTTTAAAAGAAAGAACGCGCAGTCACCGGTATTTTTCTCATAAACCTCCGTTTTCAGAACAGAGAAACGGGAGAGGCGGTCAGACAGTTCCCGTACTTCCTCCCGGAATGCCGCCCGGGCGAAGGGAAACGTCTTGACTGTCCCGGCAATATTTAAGGAAAACTCCACAAGACAGATCTCCCCGCCGGGGGTAAGAAGTTCCCATTTTTTCAGGACACGCTGGTCTCTGACGGCGCGAAGTTCCCCGGAAGTCACCGGTGAGCCGGTAATTACATTATTTAGGTTCATAAAAAACACTCCATTTGGAATTTAATTCGAACTCCCTGAATGCAGAAAATGCTGTGCAAAGACTTTTTGAACGCAGATAAGCATTCCCCCGCTTCAAGTGCGCGGAGCACTAAGCGGTGGGTGAGTGGGATGCTTATGTCAGTGGGAGTTGAAAGCTCCCACTGACAGATCGCGAAGCGACTGCGTTCATGAGCAAGTAGCGAAGCGGATTGCGAATGTCCGCTTTACTTTCGCACAGCATTTCAGCTATCATGCATCTGAAAAAACGTCAGAGAACAGGATTGGCAGGAGAATTCGCAGTTACTTAAAGCTTTCCTTTAAATACTTCGCCGTACACTCCGGCACCAGCGACAGAACTTCGTCGGTCACGCCCTGCTCATCCAACAATTTCCGAACTCTGGAAGCACTGATGACCTCCGGCTTTCCATCCGGTCCCTCTGTGGTGATCCGGTCGATCTTTATGAAGGAGATGCCGTATTTTGGGAGAATGCGGATCATTGCCTCGTTGTAGCGTCTTGTTACCGGATCAAAAGGCTCTTCTCCGGCGAAACGTTTTGTAATATGAAGGATCGGAGCGATCCTCGACGCGAACAGTGTGATGTCGAGCTCACTCTGGATCTTCGCCGCGTCCTCGCAGTCCTTTAAGAAGTAGGTCGGGAATGTAGCGTTGGAGATCATATATGGACCGGATGGATGTACGATGACATTTGGAAGATGATCGGTTCCTTCACGGACAAGGCGGAGCCGGTCTGCAAACGGGAAACAGGAACGGTTCTCCTCAACCACGAAGATATGGAGCAGGGAACATGATTTTGCCGCATAAGTGATCAGCGCGAGATGACCTTTCGTGAAGGGATTGCAGTTCATGACGATACAGCCCACGTTCTCATCGGTATCTGTCCCGGCGAGAAATTTCTTATAATAGTTGTCCAGTCCGGATTTCTTATTCTCCAGCATCAGGACAGCTTCTGTCTCTGCCAGAGGATAAAATCCGCAGGATGTGAAAAGCACTTTGTTCTTCGGTCTGGTGATCACAAAAAGATCGTAATGCCCTGCCTCAAACCGGTTTTCGACAAGTCTGGACACGAGACTTCCGAGAGCATTCTGTCCTCTGAGACTCTCATCCACCGCAAAGCATTTTAAAAGATTTCCTGCGCAGCATCCGCATCCGGTGAGATTGTCATCGGAATCAAACACGCCGAACGCCGCTTCGATATCGTCCTCATAATTTAAATGATGCTTTGCGAGAAACTCCACAAGCATCTGTCTGTCATGGGAAAAACCAAGGGATAATTCATGAATACTGAGTTCTGTCATATAAAAGCACCTCCAAATGAGATAAAAAGCAATGATGTCGTAATGGGACTATGAATATAGTATAGATGAAAAAAGGATAGTTTTCCAGAGAAAAGGCAGAGAAAAAAAGGGAAAATTGTAAAAGGAAAATACGATGCGGGACATAAGAAAAATATATGACGATATTTTTTACGATGAGATAAATGCAACAGACTCTTCAAATCTTCCTGACGGCACAATTTTCAGAAAAAACGATGTAAAGATGCATACCGGGCAGCCAGAGCCGGAAAATCC
>OODU01002268.1_pt1 | contig 16824 bp, 13 predicted proteins | sample 1671171 | NCBI WGS metagenome assembly OODU01 (sample SAMN06348129, study PRJEB24527) | human gut metagenome | biome: human gut; feature: ankylosing spondylitis patient; material: feces | host: Homo sapiens | place: China | collected 2015-10
ATTATCTGCGCTTTTGGCTTAGCAGCTGCCGCACCTCGCTCGCCGTATCGGCACTTAGAATTATGCGGTATTGCCTTTACTTTTTCTTTATGCTGTTGACAAATCAAGAACTTTGCAGTATACTGGCAACTATTGTTGAGCAATCATGCAATGGTAGAAAGGGAAAGCAAAGTGAAAACGAAAGCAAACACGAAAAAGAAACTTCTAATCGCAGCGGGCGTAGTGGTCGTTGCGTTGGCTGCGGCGCTGGTATTTATCAGTAATTATCTGGTCAATTATGCGATTGGCCGCAGCGGCAACGGTGGTGACCGAGAGGTGGCACTGGAGGTGGATGCACCGGCGGACAGTGTTGAGGCGGTCATGGAGGACAACCGCGCGGCATATAAAAGTAAGATCGATACTTTCACGAAAGAACACCCTGGCCGGGATGTGACCCTGACCGCGGACGACGGTCTGACCTTGCACGGCGTTTACTACGCCAATGCAGGGACCGCTGACACGCACCGTTGGGCCCTTGTACTGCACGGATACCGCGGTGACTACACAGGCGCGCTGCAGTTGGCAGCGCCCTATTATGAAGCTGGCTATCAGGTGATCGCCCCCGACCTGCGGGCCTGCGGCGAGAGCGAGGGCGACTACGTAGGCATGGGGTGGCTGGACCGCAAGGACATACTGCGCTGGATCGATTTCATCCTTGCGGACGACCCGCAGGCGAAAATTGTTATCCACGGCATCTCAATGGGAGCGGCTACAACGATGATGACGGCAGGGGAGAGCACACCCGACAATGTGAAAGCCTTCGTGGAGGACTGCGGCTACACCAGTGTGTGGGATATTTTTTCCAGTGAGCTGCAGCTGCGGTTCGGGCTGCCGGAGTTCCCGATTTTGTATACGGCCAGCGGTGTCGCCAGGCTGCGCGCAGGGTACAGCTTCACCGAGGCGAGCGCCCTTGCGCAGGTAACGCACTGCGAAAAGCCTATGCTTTTCATCCACGGCACGGCGGACGACTTCATCCCCTACGAGATGATGGATACACTGTACAATGCCAAGCCCGGCGACAACAAGGCCGAGCTGACCGCTGAGGGCGCGGGCCACGGTGAGGCCATGTACGCGCTGGGGGACAGCTACTGGGATACGGTGTTTGATTTTATTGCGCCTTATATGGCGTAATGCGTCGGATTCGATAGGAAAAAGCGGCACGGCGAAGGCTGTGCCGCTTTTGTGCTGCCTGGGCAGGATGCGGCGTACAATGCAGCAGGGGAGGGGTGAGAATGCAGTATACCGTTATCGAGTTTTTCCAGTCGGAAACCGAGAAGGAGCGGCGGCGAAACCTTGAACGCCTTTTACAACAGCTGCGGCTGATAAACGGCCCAAAGGACGGCGGCACCGATGCCCCCGCGTAAGGGCTGGGCGGCGGTCTACTGCCGCCTGAGCAAGGAGGACGAGGAAAAGACCGCGCGCGAGTCCGAGAGCATCCGCAACCAGCGGGCGCTGCTGCTGGCCTGGGCTGCGGAGCACGGCTACCGCATTTATAGGGTATACACCGACGAGGACTACTCCGGCATTGACCGTGCGCGGCCCGGCTTCAACGCGATGCTGGCCGACGCGCGGGCGGGCAAATTTGAGGTCATTCTGGCAAAAACGCAGTCGCGGTTCACCCGTGACATGGAGTTGGTAGAAAAATATCTGCACGGGCTGTTCCCGGAATGGGGCGTGCGGTTCATCGCGGTGCTGGACCATGTGGATACCTGCGACCCGGCAGGCAAAAAGGCACGCCAGATCAACGGACTTATCAATGAGTGGTACCTGGAGGATCTGTCCGGGAATGTGCGGGCTGTGCTGGACCACAAGCGGCGCAGAGGAAGCTACATTGCGAGCTTTGCGCTCTACGGCTACCGGAAGGATCCGCAGGATCACAGCCGTCTGCTCCCGGACGAACCCGCCGCGCAGGTCGTGCGGCAGATATTTGCACTGTATCTGCAGGGAAACGGCGCGGGCAGGATCGCCCAGACCCTCAACGCGCAGGGCGTGCTGCCACCGTCCGTCTACCGCGCGGTCAGTGCTGGCCAGCCGCGCCCCACGCCCGCGCCGCTGTGGTGCAAGGCAACGGTGCGGCGCATTCTGTCCACGCAGACCTACGCGGGCGATCTGGAGCAGGGCCGCGTGCGCAAGCTGAATTACAAGTCCCGCAGAGTCATCCGCCTGCCGCGGGAGGATTGGATCATCGTACCCGGCACCCACGTGCCGCTCATCAGCCGGGCGGATTTTGCAGCGGTGCAGGCGCGGCTGGCGGCGCATGGCGGACAGACAGCGGCAGCGCGCCACCCGCTGGCCGGGCTTGTCCGGTGTGGTGTCTGCGGAGGCAAGATGGAGCTGACCGGCGCGGCGGCGCGGCGGTACTTCCGCTGCCGCATGGCGCGCCGGAGCAAGACCGCCTGCCCGGGCCAGCCCTACTGGCCGCTGTGCGACGCCGAGGCGCTTATCGAAAACCAGTTGTCCCGCTATGCCGCTGCGCCGGGGCAGCTGACGCAGGACCAGTCCGCGGCCCTGCTGCAAAGCATTACCGTTTACCCGCCGCAGGACGGCACACGCCGTATAGAGCTGCGGTGGAGCTTTTAAATAGAAGTGCGCCGTGTGCCGGGCGCGCTATCCCAGGTAGGGTAGACCTCACTCGACGCGACGTTGGCGATATAGGACTGGAAGCTGACCGTTACGTTGCGGACGTTGGCCGACGGCTTGCCCAAGTGTACTGTGATCTTCTTCGGCACGACGATGCGGGACAGCACGCTGCCGGGCAGCAGCTCCTCCGGCGCAGGGCCGCTGCCGCCGTTCCCGGCAAAAAGGGTGTGCGGCGGGATCGTGACGATGTCGGTCTCGACCTCCCCCGTGCGGCTGACGGCGGAAGCGGGGGCCGCCCCTGCGGGCAGCAGGTTCAGCCGCGCCACGGTCTGCTGGGCGTCAAAGACCTGCACGCCGTTCAGCACAAGGGGCTGCCAGCCGTCCAATGCAGCTTCAATGCGGTAGAGTGCGTAGGGCTGCACCGTTGTGTTGGCGGCATCCAGACTGTAGGCGGCATCGGGGGCGGGCAGGTCGGCGGCTTCGGCAAAGCCGTCCGCATCGGTGACGAGCCGGGCGCGGACGCTGCCGCCCGCATCCGTTACGGTCAGGGTCACGCCGGGCAGCGGCGCGGCCTGCCCGGCAGCAGAGGTATAGATCAGTATACTGCCTTTGGACATATAAAAACACCTCCTGCCCCACGCTATGCAAACGCGCACAACTGTGTTACAATGGGGGCAGGAGGAGCGATTATGGTATATCTTTCCGGGTTCCGGTTCCCAGACCGGGCACAAGAAGCGAACTACATGGCGTTCAGCCCGCGCGCGAGGCAGACCTGTTATGACTCGTACTATCCGTTTGGATTGTTCGAGGGCCGCACGCTGCCCGAACTGGATTTTCTTGAGATCACGATCCTGTACGGCGGCAATGGCAGCGGCAAGACGACCTTATTAAATGTAATGGCCGATGCCCTGCGGCTTTACCGCCGCGCAGAGTATAATCGCACGCCTTTTTTTGACGATTATGCGCGCCTGTGTGAGCCGCGGACTATGCGCTCCATACCCACGGGCAGCATGATTTTGACAAGTGACGATGTGTTTGATTATATGCTCGATCTGCGGGCGCTGAACGATGGCGTGGATATGCGGCGTGAGCAGATGTTTGCGGATTACAACGACCTTCGGCGGGAAAAGTTTCAGATGCACGGCATGAAGGACTATGACCGGCTCAAGCAGGTGAGCGCCGCGCGGCGATACAGCCAATCCCAGATGGCACGCCGCACGCTGCCCGCCAATGTGCGCACCCGCTCCAATGGAGAGAGCGCATTGGCCGTGTTCAGCGAGCGCATTCGTGAGGACGCACTGTATTTGCTGGATGAGCCTGAAAACAGTCTTTCACCCGAGCGGCAGCAGGAGCTTGCACGGTTTTTGCATGATTCGGCGCGGTTTTACAACTGCCAATTTATCATGGCGACACACTCGCCGTTTTTGCTGGCCATGCCGGGAGCGCGGATTTACGATTTGGACAGCGAGCCTATCGCAACAAAGCGTTGGACGGAACTGGAAAACGTGCGGGCAACGTGGGAATTTTTCCAGAGCCACAAAGATGAATTTAAATAAAAAACCGCCCGCAGGCGTGGTGCTAAACCATACCTGCGGGCGGTGGTGTTTATTTTAAGCAGCAGCTAGGAAATCAAGCCTTGTTGGCAGAGCCGAACAGCTCGATCTTCTCGCGGACGGTAGCCTTGATGGCCTCTGCGCCGGGAGCGAGCAGCTTGCGGGGGTCAAAGCCCTTGCCCTCGAGATCCTTGCCGGCCTCAATGTACTTGTGGGTAGCATCGGCAAAGCTCAGCTGGCACTCGGTATTGACGTTGATCTTGGAGACGCCCAGGGAGATGGCCTTCTTGATCATCTCGTCAGGGATGCCCGTGCCGCCGTGCAGAACCAGAGGAATGTTGTCGGTGGCGTTGTGGATCTTGTCCAGCGCGACAAAGTCCAGGCCCTTCCAGTTGGCGGGGTACTTGCCATGGATGTTGCCGATGCCGGCAGCCAGGAAGTCGATGCCCAGAGAAGCGATCTTGGCGCACTCAGCGGGGTCAGCGACCTCGCCCATGCCGATGACACCGTCCTCCTCGCCGCCGATGGAGCCGACCTCGGCCTCAATGGACAGACCGTGGTCATGGGCCAGGGCGACCAGCTCGGTGGTCTTGGCGACGTTCTCGTCGATGGAGTAGTGGCTGCCATCGAACATGATGGAGGTGAAGCCGGCGGCAACGCAGGCCTTGGCACCCTCATAAGTGCCGTGATCCAGATGCAGGGCAACGGGAACGGTGATGCCCAGGCTCTCGTCCATGGCCTTGACCATGGCAGCCACGGTCTTGAAGCCCGTCATATATTTGCCTGCGCCCTCAGAGACACCGAGGATGACAGGGGAGTTCATCTCCTGCGCAGTGAGCAGGATGCTCTTGGTCCACTCCAGGTTGTTGATGTTGAACTGACCGACTGCATAGTGGCCATCGCGCGCTTTCAGCAGCATATTGGTAGCATTTACCAGCATAGTTCATACCTCCACGTAAAACGTTATCAGTGGTTGACGTACCGAGGTCCGGTGCGCCATCAAGCTTATTATAACCTGACTTTGACAAAAAATCAACAGGTTTTTTCGCTGCGGAGGATGTACTTTTGTCACCATGGGGCAAAACCTGCGGAATTTGTGGCAAATTTGTAAATTCCGTCAGGGAACGGGGCGGAAAAACGGCCAAAATCGGCATTATTCCAGATTGACAGCGCGGTTTATCCGGGCTGTTATGTGGAAAATTTCTCCACAACGGCTGTTGAAAACTCTGTGGAAACGGTGGAAAAGCCCATTACAAAGCAGGTTTTGCACACTTTCCACAGAGTTTTCAACAGGTGGAAAAGCGGTGCGTCCTCTACGCTTTGTATAAACAGCGCTGTTTCGACAAGGTGCAAAAGGCATTTGCACTTTTGGCGCATTTTGCCCGGCAAACTTGTAAAATTGCCGCCGCATGCGCCCAAAAGCTGTAAAAAAAGATGACAAATGCCCCTGTCTTGTGTTATACTGTTATCTGATTATAAAGCATAGTCGGTTACTGTCGGCTTATGGCCGATTTTACAAGCCAGATGGAGGATGCTATGGAAAGATTCGCCCGCGAGCAGGCGCCTGAGCGCGCCGAGCGCACCGATACCCTTGTGTGGGGCAAGAATGCCGTGACAGAGCTGCTCAAGAGCGGCGGCGCGGTGGATACGGTCTACCTGACGGACACGATGCCCCAGGCCGTGGCGGGCTACTACACAGCCCTGGCCAAGGAGAGCGGCGCGGTGGTCAAGCGGGTGCCGGGCAATAAGCTGCAGAAAATGTGCGGCACGCCGGACCACCAGGGGGTGGCCGCCCGCGCCGCCGAGGTCGAGTACGCCGCGCTGGACGATCTGTTCCGCGCCGCCGAGGCCAAGGGCGAGCAGCCCTTTCTGGTGCTGTGCGACGGCGTCGAGGACCCGCACAATCTGGGGGCCATCGTGCGCTCCGCCTACCTGTGCGGTGCGCACGGCGTGGTCATCCCCAAGCGCGGCGGCGTCGGCGTGACCGGCACGGTCATGAAGGCCAGCGCCGGCGCTGCGGCCCGTCTGCCCATTGCCCGCGTGTCCAACCTGGCCCAGGCTATCCGCACGATCAAGGAGCACAATATCTTCGTCTACTGCGCGGACCTCGGCGGTGCCCCGCTGGCAAAAACGGACCTCTCCGGCCCGGTGGCGCTGGTCCTGGGCAGTGAGGGCGGCGGCCCCGGTGCGCTGACCCGCAAGCTGTGTGACGCTGCCGTCACGCTGGAGATGGCCCCCGGCCAGGCTACCGGCGTTGACAGCTACAACGTCAGCGTTGCGGCGGGCATCCTGTGCTATGATGTCATGCGCCGCCGTCTTGCAAAGAAGTAAATTCCACCTGGCCCCCGGAGAGCGGGGCAGGAAAGCCGTCCTTTTACTAAAGAGGAATCAACATGCCAAGCAAACGTACCAATGATTCGGTTGACCGGATCCTGGAAGAACTGAATATGCAGCAGGCGCAGGCCGGTCTGCGGGACAGCGTCACCGACCACCAGGTCGATGAGATCCTGCGCAGCGTCGGCATTTTATCGCTGCCTGACGAGCCGCTGCCCGAGGACAAACTCGCCTTCCCGGAGGGAGACGCGCTGGACGACCTGCTGCAAAAGCCGGTGTCGCAGCCTGCGCCCGCCCCGGCACAGCCGCGCCCGTATACCCCGGTGCAGCAGCCTGACCCGCAGCCGGTGCAGCCCGAAGCACGGACGACCCGCCCGCCGGAGCAGCCGCTGCCGACGGTGGACAAGACCGGCACGCAGACCTTCAGCGGGGACACCACCGGCACCGGCATCATCAAGGGCTTTCTCGGTAAGATGGCCCCCGGCGGCGATGCCGAGTCGCTGGACCAGGGCAAGAACGAGTTCAAGCGATTCTTCAAAACCTCGGTGGCCGTCGTGCCCGATGAAAACGGACGCCTGCACGAGCCCGGCAAGAAGAAACGCAGCCTATTCGGCTTAAAGCACGCCGAGGATACGGGTGCCTTTGAGCCTATTAACGTCACGATGGGCGGCGGCAGAGCCGTCGGGCAGGAGAAGCCCGAGGAGGAGTACTACCCCGATGCCGAGCTTGAGCCGACCCCGGCCCAGCCCGCCCGCTCTGCGAAAAAGCACGGCTTCTTCGGCAACCTGTTTGACCGCGAGGAGGAGACCGAGGAGCTGATGATCCCCGAGGAGCGCGCCGAGGAGCCTTCCCCGTACCGCCCGGGAGCTGCCGTGCCTCCGCAGCAGCCTGTGCATACGCCCTCTGCGGCAGCTGTGTCTGTGCAGCCGGAGCCGTCCGTGCCGCCTGCACAGGAGGAAACCTCCACGCAGGAGGTCTGGCGCAGCAAGTACACCCGCCCGGCCCGCCGCGCCGCGGAGGAGAGCGGCCATACCGTGGAGATCATCCAGGGCACGGTGGGCTATGCCAAAAACCACCCGTCCGCGCCGTCGCCCTCCGGCATGACCGGCACGATCTACCGCAAAAAGAAGAACACCGTGGAGTTCACCCCCGGCCAGAAGATCCAGAAGGCCCCGCCGCCGCAGCCTGTGCCGCAGCGCAGCGGGGAGCCTGTGGGCGAGCCCATCGAGACGCCCCGCGGCCAGACGTCCACCGGCTACACGATGCAGATCGGCGGGCTGGACGCCGTCCCCGTGGACAGCACGCAGGACTTTATGGCCGCCTACAACGCCGTGCGCCCGCAGCGCCGCCCGGCTCCCGCGCCGGTGCAGCCCGCTGCGCCCGTGCAGACGCCCCCCGCGGCGGATGCCTATGACGAGTCGGCTGCCGTTGATGAGCCCTCCTGGGCGAAGCACGACGGCACCGGCCAGTGGCCTGTGCCCCGCCAGTGGGACGACGTGGACACGCTGGTCAACACGCTGACCGGGAACATCCACCTGACGCCGGCGGCCCCGGAGCATTCCGGCTATACCCAAAACAGTGCCTCAGGGACGGCCCCGTCCGCCCCGGCGCACAGCGGCTTTACGCAGCGCATCGATATGCCCGCCGCACCTGCGCCCGGCAGTCCGGCCAACGCGGGCAGTCAGGCCCCCGCGCCTGCCCACACCGGCTTTACCCAAAGGCTGGATCCGGCCCCGGCGCAGCCCGCCCACAGCGGCTACACCCAGAACCTGAACCAACAGGCCTCCGCCGCGCCGGATACGGCCTCCTTTGTCAACGGCATCGCCGCGGCCATCAACACGCAGCAGCCGGCAGGGGATACGCGCGATTATGACAGCGCTGCGGCGCGGCTGACGGACTCGCTGGCGGATGATCCCGCAGCCACCCGCACCCGCGCCCGCATCCCGACGGCGGCAGAGGTCAAAAAGGCCGCTGCCCGCCTGACGGGCCGCGCCGACGACGAGACTGAGGACAACGCCGCCTCCCCGTTTGACACAGCGGAGATCCCCGTGCCCCACAGCCGTGAGTATGAGCGTGCCGAGGACGCCCCGGCGATCCGCGCTCTGCTGGCGAAAAAGCGTGCCCGGGCAGGCATTGCCTGCATCGTCTCGGGTGCGATGTCTCTTGTCATGATCGTGCTGGCACTGCTGCCGGTGCGCCCCGCCGCCCTGAACGACCCCATGGTCTACCCGGCGGCGCTGCTCGTGCTGCTGCTGGTCAGCTGCGCCGTCAACTGGCGGACTTTTCTGGACGGCTTCAAGGGACTGGGCAAGACCCCCTCGCCGGACAGCCTTTCGATTTTACCGGCGCTGGGTGCTGCGGTGCAGTGCCTGGCCGTTCTGGCCACCGGCGGTTACACCGACGGCACGCTGATGCTGGCCGGTCCGGCAGCGCTGATGCTCTGCATGAATGCGGCGGGCCACGCCCTGAACGCGGCCACGGTCTGCGATGCCTTTGAGAGCGTCAGCGGGCAGGATGGCTACGCCGTTGCCTACCGCCTGAAGGACGCCGGAGCCCTGCGTGCGATCTCGCAGGGGCTGTCCGAACCGCATCCCTGCGTGCTCGTCACCCGCCCGACCCAGATCTTCCGCAGCTTTCTGACCAACAGTGCCGCCCACGGCACCAGCGATAAGAACCAGCAGCAGTTTGTCTGGCTGCTGGGCGGCTGCGGTCTGGCGGCCTTCCTGTTCACGCTTATCACGTCCAAAAGCGCAGCCACGGCGGCCACGGCCATGACCAGCCTGTTCTGCCTGGCCGCGCCGCTGGCCGGTACGCTGATGTCGGCGGTACCGGCCCGCATGATGCAGCAGCGCGCCTACAAGGTCGGCGCGGTCATCCCCGGCTGGCGGGACATCCGTCAGCTGGGCCGCATCAATGTTGTGCAGGCTACGTCGCGCCAGCTCTTCCCGGAGGGGTGCGTCACGCTGCGGGACATCCATCCCGTCAAGATGGAGCACATTGACACCGCCATTGTCTATGCGGCCTCGATGCTGGCCGATACGGACTCGACGCTGAACAAGCTCTTTACCGGCATGGTCGCCAGCAAGAGCCTGCTGGAAAAGGTCACGGATCGCCAGGCTGTGCCCGGCAAGGGCTATATGGGCTGGATCCGCAAGGAGCGCGTGATCTTGGGCAACCGCGCCATGATGATGGACTACGGCATCAAGGTGCCCAGCCAGGAGTATGAGCAGCACTACACGCTGAACCAGCGCCGCATCGTGTATATGGCGGTGGCGGGCAAGCTGTACGCCATGTTCCGCATTGCGTACCAGAGCGACCCCAAGATCGCCGCGGATCTGGAGCTCGTGCACCGCACGGGAATGTACCTTGTTGTGGACTGCGACGACTTCAACTGTGATGTCCGGCTGCTGGAGACTGCCTACGGCCTGCCCACCGGCTCGGTCAAGGTGCTGTCCGGCGCCGAGCACGAGGCTGTTGCCCCGGCGGTGGCCTGGCTGCCCGAGAGTGAGGGCAGTATGCTGCATCTGGGCAGCTTCCGCAGTCTGGTCGGCGGCCTGGTCGCTGCCGCAGGGGCCGCCCAGGGCGAGAAGTACGCCTCCTACGCGCTGACCCTCTCGGTGCTGGCCAGCACCGCGGTGGGTGTGCTGATGACGCTGACAGGCGGCATTGTCGCGCTGCCCCTGATCGGCATTGTGCTGTATCAGGCCGCTTGGCTGGTCATTACGCTGTTCTTCCCGCTGATGCAGCGTTAAGGCAGCACAGAATGATGTTAGGAAAGGGGATCCCCAATGTACCGTGCACGCGAAAAACAGATGTCGATCTACGACTATCTGCCGCCCTACCACGGCGAGCTGTGCAACGCCAACCGCTGGGTGCGGCTGGCTGACGCCATCGACTGGGATGGCTTTGAAAAAGCCTACAGTGCGCTGTTTGCCCCCGGCGGCAAGGTGGCGCTGCCCGCCCGCGTGGCGCTGGGCTGCCGGATCATCCAGCTGCACTATGCGGCATCGGACCGCGAGGTCGTGGCGCTGGTGCAGGAAAGCCCCTACCTGCAATATTTTTTGGGGTTCGAGAGCTTCACCGACGCGGTGCCGTTCTCGTCCCGCACGGTGGCGCGGTTCCGCGCCCGCATTCCGGATAAGGCTGTGCGCCCGGCGGTCCGCCTGCTGCGCAGCTTTCAGTGACCCATTTATATAGAGAGGTATTCATGGAATTGTTTTTAGACGCACTTCTGGACGCATTGATCGACGGCGTGAAAATGCTGCCGTTTTTGTATCTGGCCTACCTGCTGATCGAGTGGCTCGAACGCCATCACGGTGAGAGCATCGAGGGGGCCCTCGCAGGCGGCGGGCGCTGGGGGTTCATCCCCGGTGCGCTGCTGGGCTGTGTGCCGCAGTGCGGCTTCAGTGCGGTGGCCTCCAACCTGTACGCAAGCCGGGTCATCACGCCCGGTACGCTGCTGGCGGTGTTCATCGCGACCAGCGACGAGGCCATCCCGCTGCTGGCGGCGGAGCCGTCCCAGTGGGTCACGCTCGTGCTGCTGCTGGCCTGCAAGGTGGCGTTTGCCATCGTGGGCGGCTGGCTGCTGGACATCCCGCTGCGCCACGTTCTGCCGCACTCCCTCTACGGCGGCTACGAGGGCCATGCCGACGACGTCGACTGCCACGAGGAACATGAGGAATCGAGCAGCATTTTTATGGCGGCACTGCGCCACACGCTGGAAATCTTCGTGTTCATCCTGCTGTTCAGCTTTATCATCAGTCTGCTGTTTGAGGGCTTCGGCGAGGAGCCCATCACGGCGGCGCTGTCCGGCATGGGCATCTTCCAGCCGATGCTGACGGCGCTGGTCGGCCTGGTGCCCAACTGCGCGGTCAGCGTGCTGCTGGCCCAGCTCTACGTGCAGGGAGCCATCAGCTTCGGCAGCCTGTTCGCCGGCCTGACCGCCGGTGCGGGCGTCGGCCTGGCTGTGCTCTGGCGCGTCAACCCCAGCTGGAAGCAGAACCTTTTCATGACCGGCCTGCTCTGGGCCGTCGGCGCTGCGACGGGTATGCTGCTGCAGCTGCTGCCGCTTTGATACAAAAAGGCTTCCCCCTCGGGGGAAGCTGTCAGCGGCCCCGCCCGCTGACTGATGAGGGCCAGGCCTCCCAACACCACCCGTTCACGAGTCGCTGCGGCACACTTGCCCCTCATCCGCTTCACTTTGTTCAGCACCTTCCCCCACGGGGGAAGGCTTTTTAGCATCTCCAGTCTGTATACTATACAATTTGTATATTTAAAAAGGAGGACTCCCCATGCAATACAGTATTGAAAACGACATTCTGCGTCTGACTGTCGACTCCCACGGTGCCGAGCCGGTCAGTGTCATCCATAAGCCCACCGGGGCCGAGCTGCTCTGGCAGGCCGACCCTGCGGTCTGGAAACGTCATGCGCCGATTCTTTTTCCGTACACAGGCAAGCTGACCGGCGGCAAAATGCTGGCCAAGGGTGTGGAGTACGCAGGCGGTCAGCACGGCTTTGCCCGCGATGTCGAGCACACGATGACCCATCACGCCGACAATCTGCTGGAGTTTGAGCTGCACGCGAACGCCGAGACGCTGCCCAAGTGGCCGTATGCCTTCGTGCTGCGCTCCACCTTCACGCTGGAAGGGGAGACCGTCCACCACACGCTGACCGTCGAGAACCCCGTCGAGGACAAGCTCTGCTTCGGCATCGGCTACCATCCGGCTTTTGCGCTGCCCTTCGATGACCGCCACGTCACCGAGGACTACGAGATCCGGTTTGACGGCGTCGAGTCGCCGCTCTGCGTCAGTGCTCAGCCCAACGGTCTGCTCAACGGCCAGAGCTACTACCTGGCCCGCAACGTCGAGGCTATCCAACTGACCGACGACCTGTTTGACAACGACAGCCACGCCATGGTCAACCTGCGCAGTGCGCATGTTTCTGTCATCGAAAAAGACACGGGCCGCAGCGTCATCTGCGATGTCTCCGACTTCCCGTACACCCTGATCTGGTCCGCGCCCAAGAAGCCGCTGCACTTCATCTGCATTGAGCCGTGGCACAGCCTGCCCGGCGAGGAAAACGGCCCCATCGACTGGGAGCAGCGCCCCTGCGCCGCGATCCTGAAGAAGGGCGAGAGCTGGTCCACCACGCTGTCCACGACCTTTGTCCGCTGAAAGTCAGATGAAAGCATTGAAAAAATACCGCTGGCCGCTGACCGGCGCACTGCTGGGGGTGCTGGTCTTTCTGGCTGTTTACGGCGTGCGGGTGCTTGACCCGACGAGCGTTGACTGGATCCTGAACAGCCTCAGCCCCGACCTGATCCAGCACTATCTGGGGTGGGAGCTTTTCCGCCGCAGCCCGGTGCATCTGCCCTACATCGGCGCGAATTACAACGCGGTCTACCCGTTCCGCACCAGTGTGCTGTTCACGGACTCTCTGCCGCTGGCGGCGCTGTTCTTTAAGCTGCTGGGCGGGATTCTGCCCACGCGGTTCCAGTATTTCGGCTGGTGGGGTCTGCTCTGCTATGCCCTGCAGGGCGGGCTGGCGCAGGCGGTCATTGCCCGCATTGCGGGCGTGCAGCCCACATTTGGCCGGGACGACAAGAGCAAGGCTGCCGTCGCCATCATCATGAGCCCCGGCCAGACCGCCAAGCTGTGGGGCAGCGTGCTGGGCGCGGGCGTGCTTGTGCTGTTTCCGGCGCTTACGATCCGCATGTTTGCCCACACGGCGCTGGCCGCCAACTGGCTTGTGCTGCTGGCACTCTACCTTTGGCTGCGCAGTGATGAACTCATGCCCACGACCCGACGCGCCTGCCTTATCTGGGGCGGCATGGGGCTGCTGTGCGCAGGCATCCACCTCTATTATCTGCCGATGGTCGGTCTTGTGCTTGTGGGATACGCGGTGCGCCGCGCCCTGCAAAAGCAAGGCCCGGCGGCTGTGCTGGCACCAATTGCAGCGTTCTGCGCTGCGGCGCTGGCGGAGTTGGTGCTGTTGGGGGCGTTCGCTGTTAACTTTGCAGGCTACTCCAATGGCTACCTCAGCGGCGCGGATTACTTCGGCCTGTTTGTGCCGTGGCTGGCGCAAAGCTGGGAGCAGAATGTTTATGCAGGCATCGGAACGTCGCTGGCCGTGGTGCTGGCGGTGTTCGGCATAGTCTGCAACGCCCGCAAGGCGGAAAAATTCTTTGCCGCCCACCGCGACTGGCTCATTGCCGGCGCTGTGGTGCTGGTGCTGGATTTGATTGCCGCGGGCGGAAACGCCATCACGGTGAACGGAAAAACGCTGTTCACCGTGCCCATCCCGCAGTTTCTGATGAACTTCTGGGCGATGTTTTCCTCCTGCGCGCGGCTGGCGTGGTTGGCAGGTATGCTGCTGGCTGCCGTTGGCTGCGGGTTGGTGCTGCGCTTTTGGGATAACGGTGTCGCGCCCGCCCTGATGCTGGCAGTCTGCGCCGTGGCGCAGGGCTGTGGCCAGCGGTCGGAGCTGTTCAACCGCTGGACGGACTATCACTACTACGGCTTCCGCTACGAGAATAAGACCCTGCTGACCGACCCTGTGTGGGAGCAGATCGCCGCCAGTGGCAGGTACAGCCATCTGGCCTTTGCCACATTTGACTTTGAGCATGACGAGTTCTGGGATCTGGTTGACTTTGCCGCCGACCACGGCTGGACCTCCAATAGCTTCTACATGGCGCATATGGACGGCAACCTTGCGGCGGTCACGCTGCCGGGCGAGCTGAACGAGCTTTCCGCTGATACGCTCTATGCCTTCATCGACGAGGACGAGCTGGCGCGGAACAGTTACGACCTGCACTATTACCGGCTGGATGGCATCCTGATCGGCAGCGTCGAGCCCATCGACGGCATCGAGGAGGAGCCTGCGCCCGAAGTGCCCGCCCACACGATGGATTTGACGAAGTCGGATGTTGACCCGCTCTTTCTGGCGGCGGATGGCATTGTTCTGGGCATGAACGGCGAGATGATGACCGAGGAATGGACGCTTTTCCCCGGGCGCTACCGTGTGACGCTGACCGGCAGCGGCTTTGACCACAGCTACATCTACGCGCGGTACGGCCTCATCAACGAAGAAACCTACAAGCTGGACATCGACTTCACCGGCATCGACCCCAACGAAATGACCTTTGAGTTTACGGCCACCGAGATGCTCCACTACTGGCGCACCGCTGTCCACACGCTGGACGACGCAAATGTCACCGTCAACAGTGTGACGGTGGAGAAGGTAGGGTAAACCGGTTCGGTTCTCACATCCGGCTGTTTACCGTTTTCCACAAACTAAAAAAACCTGCCTGCACAATCAGTGCAGGCAGGTTTTTTACTTTATAACGCTGCTAAATCAGAACGCAACCTTCTTGGCCACATAGTCGCGCAGCTCGCTGATGGGCATACGGACCTGCTCCATGGTGTCGCGGTCACGGACGGTCACGCAGCCGTCGGCCTCGACCTTGTCGTCGCCGACAGTCTGGAAGTCCACGGTGATGCACAGCGGGGTGCCGATCTCGTCCTGACGACGGTAACGACGACCGATGGCACCGGACTCGTCGTAGTCGATCATCCACTCGTTGAAGCGCAGGTCGTCGGCCAGGTTCTGGGCCACGGTCTGCAGTTCAGGCTTCTTGCTCAGCGGCAGCACGGCGGCCTTGACCGGGGCCAGACGCGGGTCGAGACGCAGCACGGTGCGCTTGTCAACGCCGCCCTTGGTGTTCGGGGCCTCGTCCACATCGTAGGCGTCCACGAGGAAGCACATCAGGGAGCGGGTCAGGCCGGCGGCCGGTTCGATGACGTACGGCACGTACTTCTCGCCGGTGGCCTGGTTGAAGTAGCTCAGGTCTTCGCCGGAGTGCTTGGAGTGCGCGCTCAAATCGTAATCGGTACGGTTGGCGATGCCTTCGAGCTCGCCCCAGTCGGAACCCTGGAAGCCGAACTTGTATTCGATGTCCACGGTGCGCTTGGAGTAGTGGGAGAGCTTCTCCTCCGGATGCTCGTAGTGGCGCAGGTCCTCCGGCTTGACGCCGAGGTCGATGTACCAGCGGGTGCGGGCGTCGATCCAGTACTGGTGCCATTCCTCATCGGTGCCGGGCTCGCAGAAGAACTCGAGTTCCATCTGCTCGAACTCGCGGGTACGGAAGATGAAGTTGCCGGGCGTGATCTCGTTGCGGAAGGACTTGCCGATCTGGCACACGCCGAAGGGCAACTTCCGGCGGGTGGTCCGCTGGATGGCGGGAAAGTTGACAAAAATGCCCTGGGCGGTCTCCGGCCGCAGGTACACCTCGTTGGCGGTGTCCTCCGTGACGCCCTGGTGGGTCTTGAACATCAGGTTGAATTTGCGGATGTCGGTGAAGTCACTCTTGCCGCAACCGGGGCAGGGCACCTGGTTGTCCCGGATGAATGCCACCAGCTCCTCCTGGGTCATGGCCTCCACGTTCACGTCCATGCCGTGCTCCTGCACATAGCTCTCCACCAGCTTGTCCGCCCGGTGGCGCATCTTGCAGGCCTTGCAGTCAATCAGAGGATCGTTGAAGGTGGATACGTGGCCGCTGGCCACCCACACCTGGGGATTCATCAAAATGGCGGAGTCCAGTCCCACGTTGTAGGGATTCTCCTGGACGAATTTCTTCCACCAAGCCCGCTTGACATTGTTCTTCATCTCCACGCCCAGGGGACCGTAGTCCCAGCTGTTGGCAAGGCCGCCATAGATCTCACTGCCGGGGAATACGAATCCCCGGTTCTTACACAGGGCCACGATCTTCTCCATGGTCTTCTCGGTGTTTTTCATGTTCCATTCTCCTTTACGGCGGCCCGGACAGAAAAAACGCCCCGAGCCGGTTTTCGGCTCAGGGCGAACAATCAGTCCGTGGTTCCACCTGAATTCGCGCCTGGCTGACGCGCACTCTTCACCCGGTAACGGCGGGGACCGGCAGGGCATTTCCGCCCCGCGGCTCCAGGGTGCCTGTTCTTCCGCCTCCCCGCAAGGGCTCACACCAGCCGCCCTCTCTCTTTGCCGGGGTATGGGGGATACTTCTCCCTGTCACTGCCTTTTGGATATCGTGAGAACTGTATCACGTTTTCATCAGAATGTCAAGGCCGAGTCCCACAGAAGCCGCACCAGGCAGGGCACTCTCTCACCCGGACCCTGGTCTGATCCCTTATCCGAAGCGCAGAAAAAGGCCGCCCTATAAGGCGGCCTTTCCCAATTTACTTTTTCTCCCGATCGTAGGCCACGATCACCCGGCGGTTGGGCTCCGTTCCGGTGGAGTAGGTCAGATCGGAAGAGCACACGTCTGAACTCCAGTCACACTTGA
>OODU01002272.1_pt1 | contig 16813 bp, 15 predicted proteins | sample 1671171 | NCBI WGS metagenome assembly OODU01 (sample SAMN06348129, study PRJEB24527) | human gut metagenome | biome: human gut; feature: ankylosing spondylitis patient; material: feces | host: Homo sapiens | place: China | collected 2015-10
ATAAAATTAATAAAAATAACAAATAAAATGTTGACAATGCACATAAAACAGGATATATTGAGAATAACAAAAAGAGCTGTTGATTACTCGATCACGGACAGCTTATCAGGTAACTGCCAACACACATGAGAACAACATTATGAAACAGGAAAGCAGGACAATGAAGCAAAAGAAACAGATCATCGTATCCGTTTCTACTACAGGATTAAAACAGGAGGATCAAGAATGAAGTTCACAGAAGGTTACTGGGAGAAGAATGAACGTGCCAATGCATCTTATGCATCACAGGCTTTCACAGCAGAAGCAATTCCAGGAGGAATGAGAATTGTTTCTCCGTTCCGCGAGATTAATGACAGAGGCGGTGCTCTGGATGTAGGAACCATCACTACAGAATTTACTTCTGTACGCAAAGATATCATCAGTGTCAGAAGCTATCATTACGAAGGATATGTCAAAGGCGAGCCAAGATATGACCTGAACGAAGACCCGCAGGAAACAGAAGTAGAGATCACTGACACAGAGGCAGTGATGAAAGCCGGAAGAATGACCGTAAGGGTCAACTTAAAAGAATTCCAGATTACTTATGAAGCAGATGGAAAAGTTCTGACAAACATCGGATTCCGCAACCTTGGATACATGCAGTATGACAGAGCAACCCTGACCAAATTCCCGGAACCAAACTATATGGCAGCACAGTATCAGCCATATATGGTAACTGAGCTTTCTCTTGCACCGGGTGAATGCGTCTATGGTCTTGGTGAGAGATTCAGCGCATTTGTGAAAAACGGACAGGTTGTAGATATCTGGAACGAAGACGGCGGTACCGCTTCCCAGATTTCCTACAAAAATATTCCATTCTATGTAACAAGCAAACATTACGGTGTATTCGTAGACCACAGCGATCATGTTTCATTCGAAGTTGCCAGTGAGAAAGTTGAGAATGTAGGATTTTCCGTAAAAGGCGAAGAGATCAGATATCACATCATTTATGGCGATGATATCAAAGGTGTGATCGAGAATTACACAGACCTTACAGGAAAACCGGCACTGCCTCCGGCATGGTCCTTTGGATTATGGCTTTCCACATCTTTCACAACCAACTATGATGAGGAAACAACCAACTCCTTTATCCAGGGAATGGCAGACAGGGACATTCCGTTAAGTGTATTCCACTTTGACTGTTTCTGGATGAAAGAATTTCACTGGTGTGATTTTGAATGGGATTCCAGAATTTTCCCGGATGTACCTGGAATGCTGAAACGTTATAAAGAAAAAGGACTGAAAATCTGCGTATGGATCAATCCTTATATCGCACAGGGAACAGGCTTCTTCAAAGAAGGTATGGAGAATGGATATCTGGTACAGCGCGCAGATGGAAGGGGCGTAAAACAGATCGATAACTGGCAGCCTGGAATGGGTCTGGTTGACTTTACAAATCCGGATGCAGTGAAATGGTATCAGAATAAGCTGAAAACTCTGCTTGATATGGGCGTTGACTGCTTTAAGACAGACTTCGGTGAAAGAATCCCGATCGATGTAAAATATCACGACGGTTCTGACCCTGTTTCCATGCACAACTACTATACCTTCCTTTACAATCAGGCAGTATTTAACCTGCTGAAAGAAGTAAAAGGCGAAGGAGAAGCAATTCTTTTCGCAAGAAGTGCGACAGCAGGCGGACAGCAGTTCCCGGTTCACTGGGGTGGTGACTGCTCTGCAACTTATGCTTCCATGGCTGAGAGCTTAAGAGGCGGTCTGTCCTTCACATTATCAGGATTCTCCTTCTGGAGCCATGATATGGGTGGATTTGAACTGACAGCAGCACCGGATGTATACAAACGCTGGTTACAGTTTGGCCTTCTTTCCACACACAGCCGTTTGCACGGTTCCAAGAGCTATCGTGTGCCGTGGTTGTTCGATGAGGAAGCTGTAGACGTTTGCCGTAAGTTTACAAAACTGAAATTAAGATTATTGCCATATCTGTACTCCATGGCTGTGAAATCACATAAGACAGGTATTCCGTCCATGCGTGCAATGATCATGGAATTCAATGATGATCCGGCTGTAAAATATCTGGATATGCAGTATATGTTAGGTGACAGCATTCTGGTTGCACCGATCTTCAATAAAGAAGGCCACGTAGAATATTATCTGCCGAATGGAAAATGGACTCATCTGTTAAGCGGTGAGGTCAAAGAAGGCGGCAGATGGTATGCAGAAGATTATGATTTCTTCTCACTGCCTGTATTTGTAAGAGAAAATACTCTGCTCCCGATCGGCGCAGTCGATACAACCGTTGACTATGATCTGGAAAAAGATGTTCAGATTCAGGTTTATGAACTGGGAGAAAAGGCAGCAGCAACCTGCGAAGTTGTAACCAGAACAGGTGAGACAGCAATGGTTGTAAAAGCCGGAAGAGACGGAAACAATGTAATCTTCGAAACTTCAGAAGAGAATAAAGGCATGACTTACCTTCTGAGAAATATCCATGCAGTATCCGGCGTCACAGGAGGAACTGTAGTGGAAGATACAGATGCAGGAATCGTTCTTGCACCTGCCGGATGCAAAATGGAAGTTGTACTGTAATCTGACAGTATAAGAAAGATAGTAAATGCAGCAGTATGGTTTCTGCTGACAGAGAATAACTGTTTATAAATATTTTAGAATTTCGACAAAAAACAGGACTGGACAAATCCCTTGCCCAGTCCTATAATAATATTCACCAGAGATCTTCTGGTAGTCAATCCCGCCAGCTCGGCGGTAAATTCCACTTTTATTTTTTATTAAAAACCAAATATAAGGAACAAAAGAAATGCAGGATTATCTGTCAGAGTCAGGCGGATATTCGCAATTGAAGCAGGGGACTTACCTGATTTGATTAAATCCTGAGATTTTGGAACGGGAGGTGATAAGCCGTGTATTTTTTCACCTTTTTCCTGTCATAGTTGCCGGAACTGCCATGATCATGGATCTTCGGAATGCAAAGATTGATAATGGCTGGATCTTATTTTCCATGTTTCTGGGACTGATGATATGTATCCGGGAAAAAGGCATTTCCGGGGTATGTTTTTTTGTTACAGGAAGCAGTTTTCCGCTGTTTCTGATTATCCTGTTTCTGTTCGGGATGTTAGGTGCCGGAGATATCAAACTTTTCTGTGTACTGGGAGGTGTCATGGGCACCGGAGCAGTTTTTCGATGTATTCTTTCTTCTTTTCTTCTGGGAGCAGTTTTTTCTGTCCTGTTTCTGATCACTACACGCAGTTTCTGCGAAAGAATCCAGTATTTTATCACTTATATGGAGAACTGTAGAAATGCAGGAGAAATAATACCCTATCGAAGAAAAGAGATTACAGCTCCGGAGAATTTTCATTTTACTGTGCCCGTTTTTCTGAGTGTCATGTTGTACGTGGGAGGTATTTATTGAGAAGAAGCGTTTTTGCTGTGTGCGATCTTGAAGTAGAGTATGCTTTGAATTTTATGGATTTTCTGAATCGAAAGAAGAATATTCCTTTTGAGATACAGGCATTTACAGCAGTTGAGAATCTGATTGATTATGGGAAACACACACATATAGAGTTGCTGTTAATTTCCGGAAGGGCCATGTGCCGTGAAGTCCGGGAACTGGATATCGGAAAGATCATTATTCTGTCGGAGGGTGTGCATCCTCCGGACCTTGATCAGTATCCCAGTGTGTATAAATATCAGTCATCTTCTGATGTACTCCGTGAAGTTATGGAGTACTATGGGACAGAAAAAAAGACTGCTTCGGATACTTTTCCTGTATTAAAAAAGAACACGGAAATCCTGGGAGTATATTCGCCTCTGGGACGATGTCTCAAGACCTCTTTTGCCCTGACGCTGGGGCAGATCCTTGCAAAAAACAAAGCAGTTCTTTACCTGAATCTGGAGGAATTTTCCGGATTTGAGGAACTTCTGGGAAAAGGATTTGCGCATACATTAAGCGATCTTCTTTATTATGTGAGACAGGATAACCAGAATCTGCTTCACAAAATGAACAGTATGGTACAGACCATCAACAATCTGGATTACATTCCCCCTGTACAGATGCCGGCAGACATCCGGGGGATCACCTGGCAGGACTGGGAACGGCTTTTGCGGATGATCATGCATGACAGTTCCTATGAAGTGGTAGTGCTGGATATTGGATGTGGGATTGATGAAAACTTCCAGTTACTTGACCTGTGTAAACGGATTTACATGCCTGTACTGGCGGATACTGTCTCACAATGTAAGATCGCACAGTTTGAAAATCTGGTGCGTATCTGGGATTTTCCGCAGATTTTCGAAAAAACAGTAAAGATCAGTCCGCCGTTTCATATGATATCGGCTCCGTCTGCCTCCTGTATTGAACAGATGGTGTGGAGCGAGCTGGGAGATTATGTACGGGAACTTCTGCGGAAAGAAACAGAATAAACATGAGAACAGGAAACTGTGATGATGGGATAAAAACGGCATAAACGGTAATGAAAAGGGCATGAAGGGAAGTAAAGAAGGATGAACAAAGAGACATTTCGAATGCTGCGTCAGATGCTGATGGAAGAACTGGATCTGTCCAGAGAACTGTCGGATAAGGAAATTCTGGATGTGATCGATGAACAGATCCTGAATCAGATGCAAGAAGTGCGCCTTGCACTGAAAGAGAAAGTGCAGCTCAGACAGGAATTATTTTATTCTGTGCGTAAACTGGATGTGCTTCAGGAACTGATCGATGATGAGACAGTGACAGAGATCATGGTAAACGGACCGGAGACAATCTTCGTGGAACGAAACGGAAAACTGATGAAATGGCATAAAACCTTTACTTCCCGTGAAAAACTGGAAGATGTGATCCAGCAGATTGTCGGCAAATGTAACCGTGTGGTAAATGAATCCATGCCGATCGTGGATGCGGAATAGAAAAACTATAAACGTTATAATATAGTGTAAGATATAGGGGTAAGAAGAAGGAGAAGTCCCCTCCAAACAAGGGTTTCAGAGCACAGCACTCTCCAGAATCACAGCCAACGCCTACAACGTAAAAAATCAACGATATAAAAGAAAATGACAAAAGATAACGTTGATTTTAGATGAAGTTGTAAAGCTGTATCAGTTGGCACTATAATAAAAAGCAATGAGGAATAAATAATGATTAGTGTAAAAGTAGAAAATATTAAAGGACTACAGTTTTCTTAATAGAAAGTAGTCCTTTTTTGGTGAAAATCAAATATGAAAATTAAAGTCTTGACACTTTATTAAACGGTAATTTTTTATCTGGCATTCGTCAAGCACTTCTTGTAGGTGAGTCTGTTCATTGATATCAAAATACGTCACGTCCAGGTGTTCTAATTTTTTGGTATCTTGCAATCCCTTGATCCTTAATAAAATATGCTCATCAATAATCCCACCGAAGGCCGGCTTATTATATCTGGGATAAGCATTTTTGAGTTGCTGGATATAGCCTGAATTTTTAAAACCCATTCCATAAATTAACATGTTGGATATTTTGATGTCATCGTCGAAAAAGAAGCCGAAATCAAAAAATTTGGAATAATCCGAATAGGAGTGAAGCTGATTTATCAGGTTCAGCTTTCCAATTCCATTATGTCCCCATATATATTTAAAATAGAATTCTTCTTCGTGGTTAAAAGTATGAAAAATAACATCGTCATAATGCTTCAGGGGATCGACAAAACATCCATGAAGGTGCTCTGGATGTATTGATTCTCCAAATAAATCAAAATTAGTAGTCCATATGTATTGGGGATGCCCTGTCATTTGGCTTACTTGATCATAATAATTCTGGATTTTTGAATCACAATTTTGGTACTGCAGATATTCCATAAGAATTATATACCAGATATTATATAGCGTAGGAAAAATGGTTTTTATATCTTTTAATGATTTTGCATCCTCTGATGAATCAAAAAGTGTGTCGCCTAAAAAATATTCCAAATCCGAGGAATATTTTTCGACAGGTAATACGAGTTCTCTTTTGATAAGTTCAATTTTTTTCTGCATATTCTTTTTGTTTCCATAGATGGCAGAGTATATTCGGTTTTCTTCCCTGGGTGTAAGACTACCATTGATCCAGTGCTGCAGAAAGGTATTAATAGAAAAAAGGTAGTGTTTATTCTCAGGAATATAAGGTTTTAGCTGATATAATAAATTAAGTGTAAGACCATTTCCAAATAATAAAGCATCGTAATTCAAATAAGGATCCTCCTGTTATCTGTTGTGTGCATTATTAAAGCCTGCATAATATATCAGCGCTTCCATCCGTTCCTGACGGGATAAAATGCAGGCAATATAATCATCTATTATCCGGCGAATTGTTGATGGTATTTTTAGTTCTTCGTATCGGTGTTGAAGTTCGATTAAATCTGCATTATCCTGGACTATATCAGGATTACAATTGTTAATATGTTGCATACTTTGGTTTCTTACTACTTCTGTTTTGGCACATATTGTGCATTCTGTGGTAGCCAATAATTTTTCCTCATTCTTTCCATTGCCGGTTAATAGTTATAATGATAGTGTACTATATACAACAAGCGACAACAACAAAAATCGTTCGCTTGATTTCGATGGGTACTTACATATATTGACAATTTCTGCAAATAAAAACTATCTCCCACGCACATAGGAGATAGTCAGGCGTAAATTATAAACTTAAATTTATAAGTTTCCGGTGGCAATCATCGGACATTTGGGAATCCTCCAATTGTTTCTAATCTGATTATAAATTATTTATGTGTATTTTACAAGTATTACTCATCTTTCACTATACCATATTCTTGGTACATTTTTTTTAAATATTCACTATCTTTAGAAATTCTAACTAAATCTTCGTACCTGTTGTCTGCAATAAGATTTTGTAATAATTGTTGCATATGGGATTCAGCAATTGTTTCTCCATGATCTTCTCCGAGTTTTTCACCGCGTTTTTCCGCAAGTCTTTCAACATATTGCATGAGAGTTAACATATTATCAACCTCCTATTTACCATTATAGTGTAAGTAGCGACCGCACTTTAGAGAAATTTCAGATTTCATATTTTTAGATTTCAAACTCAAAGTTATATTTTTAACTTATAAAAGACAGCTTTTCCAATTGTATATTAGTTGAGAATCTGTTGTATATGAAGTTGTACTTTATAATGACGTTATCAAAATTCATTCGACAAACTCTCCGGTAGACATCCAGTTTATTCGTTCGACGATAGATGATATAAACGAATTGCACATAATGCGTTCACTTTCTTCTTCTATTTTTTCACATACTTCATCTGTAAAGAAATCTGGAGGTAAACAATAGAATTTACGAGTTTCTACATAAGGCAAATCTTTGATACTTGACAGTAGCATATACACAAGTCTGGTAGTTTCATATCCTTTGGATTTAGAAAACAATTTGATTGCTTTTTGCAACTGGAATATTGCGAACGAATGAAATGCAGTTTGGTCACAATATTTTTTTGATGATATAAAATCTGGCTGTTGCCGAGCAATTGATTGTAGATTATTTCGGAATGCATCAAGAATGTCTGTTTGCATATTACGTGTACTGGGGTAATTAAGTAAAAATTTTATAGCTGATTCGTATATAGGTGCTATTCTTTCAGCTGGATAATGATTTAAACATAACTTTTTCATTGTATCCACGATTTCAGACCGCCTTGAAAGAAAAATCTGTTTATCGTCTGGGATATTGGAAGCGCATTGTTCTAAAGTAGCGATAAGCGAAAATGGATTGAACACATATATCGCATTGGGAAAATGACTATGTAATGTTTGGTATAATTTATTATTAGAGCCAAGGCATATATATAATGGATCTTCTCTCAAAGTTTTTAAAGATGCGAGCTGATCAAAATTATCATCAATTAATATATCAAATAGTGATGGTTCCTCATTTTCGGAACATGTGAGACAAAACGTGTATTAACTGCTAATTGGAAATCCGTATTTTTTCCGCCGATAAATACAAAATAATTATTTCTATTTTTGTTTAACGATACAAAATCTTTTAAAGCACTTCTATCACGAAAGTGGAAATTAGTATATCCATGTTCACGAAATGCTTTTTCATAATTAGTTAAAACATCAGTCTTTCTGCTGTAGAAATAGATGGTATTATCCGTATCTTCAGAAAGCTGTTTGAACTTTTCCATAAATTTGTCACGTTTTTTCCTCATACGCTCAAAATTAAAATCGGATAAATCCAAGTCTTGATAATCTGCAGGATCAAGATTTGACTTTAATAAATCCAGATTACAAAAAATTAGTTTTTTCATTGGTTACCTCCTCTTATTTTGGAAGATGAAAAATACTATGTATTATAAAATAGTTGGTTCGTTTTTATATCTTCTATATTATCAGTATCTAAAGAAAACTTCAATTGGATTATATGTATACGGTACTCATAGGTTGCAGGATTTTCATTGGATAGCCAGAGTATTGAAATCTAAGGAGTTTGACATTTAAATAAAATGATAAAGGGTTCGACAGTACTAGAACTATATGATAAAATTGAGAAGGTACAAAGAGAATACGAGCGCTTAGACTGTGGATTGACAGCAATGGAGTACTATATTAATTTGGTTAAAATAAACAATTTAAAATGTTTTTCAGACACGCTCTAGCCGACGCGCTAGCGTCTTGGTACAATGGAAGTTATGAAGATGAAAAGAAGAATGAGAATCCAAAGGGCAGCAGAGGGTCGCCGGATGGAGATACTCTTTGTGAACGATTAAAATCAGCGCAGGGGGGAGATAGATAATGATACAGAAGCTGTGGAAAAGAAATAATTCGCTGAAAAACCGATTATTTCAGCTTATCATGCTTGGCACGATAGTGAGTATTCTGGTCAGCTTTATTTTATCCCGGATGACGATCTCTTCCGTGGAAAAGGAACAGATTCACAGTGCAATGCAGTTTTCGCTTGATCAGATCTGCTCCTGCTTTGATCAGGGGTATTTGAATCTGGTGAATATCATGCAGAACCTTGAGGCAAAGGGAAGCTGCGGTGAGGCTGTTATCACTTATCTGGAGCAGCCGGAAACCTACGATAAGCGCGTACAAAAGCAGCACGTTGAAGAACAGATTGCAAATACTTTATTTACCAATCTGAATGTCAGACGGATTTCTTATCAGGATTCAGAAAGCGGAGAGGTATTGTTTTCAGGAGGCAGCGTTTACGGAGAGACAACGGAACAGGCGAAAAAGCTGAAGCAGATGGGAGACAATCTGTTTTATGGAATTGAAAACAGCAGTAATGCTTATCATTCCAAATATCTGATTTCCATGAAAAAAGAAAAACAATATTTTGAAAATGATCTGCTGGATATCTACCTGGCACTTCAGATAGATAATACGGATAAAGCAGACTATAAACTGCTGCAGTTGGACGGGAACATGAAGATCATCTATTCGGAATGTGCAGATTTCCAGGAGGGGGAAACACTGGATATTGCAAGGGGAGAGGAGAAAACGGAAGAGGGTTTTCAACGGAACGGGTATTATTTACTGTTAAAGAAGAATCAAATGGGATTTTATTATGCGCTAAGCCTGCCGCTGTCGGTCTACAACCGTGAAACCAATATCTGGCAGAAAAGAAGCATCATTGTTTCGTTGATCATATTAGCCTTATTCTATAGCATTGTCCTGGCGATTTACCAAATGATTGGAAAACCGATCAGAAAGTTGCGGGAGGAAATAAAAGAGACAGGAAAAGGAAATTTTGAAGCCATTAAAAATGATATGGGAATAGAGGAGTTTGATCAGGTGCTGGAAACCATCAGTCAGATGCGCAGAAATATTAAGCAGCTTCAAGAGCAGGAAAGGACAGGATACGAGCTACGCAAAAAGGCAGAGTTGGAAAAGCTGATGTATCAGATCAACCCGCATTTCGTATTAAATACCCTGTATTCTGTACAATGGATGGCACAGAAGGAGGGAAATCTGGAAATCCGTGGGTTTGTCCATGATCTGATGGTCATTTTGTCGTATAATCTTGGAAAAGAAAAAGCAGTCAGTACGCTGCGCACAGAGGTAGAAATTGCGAGAAAATACATTGAAATTCAAAAACAGCGGTATGATTTTGAGATTATGCTGGAGGTGGAGGAAGGTGAGTATCTGGATGAACCGACCATCCGTATGCTTTTGCAGCCGTTAATAGAGAATTCCCTTCAGCATGGCCTTGGGGAAAGCGGAAGACTGGAAGTGTGGATTTTTGAAGATACGTCTCGAAATTATGCGGCGATTATTGTACGGGATTATGGCGAGGGGCTGAATATGGAGGAGTACGACAGGATCTGCCGTCCCCTTGGCGTGGAGCCGGAAAGCCCGCAAAAGGCCGGAATTGGTTTTCGTTACGTACGATATATGTTGGAGTCCTTTTATGGAGAAAAGGCAATCTTGAATGTAAACAGTGCTATAGGCAAAGGGACAAAAATTAATATACTGATACCATTGCGGGAACGTGCCGGAGGGCACAGACCTGGTGAAAACATAGGGGAGGAAAAACATTGATTAAAGTTCTGATCGTGGATGATGACAAGCTGGCACGGAAGGGGATTATCTCCCTGCTTCATTGGGAAAAGCATCAGATGGTGGTAGTCGGAGATGTGCAAAATGGCAAAGAGGCGTTGAAATTTTTGAATGAACAGGAAGCAGACCTGATTTTTGTGGATATTGATATGCCGGAGATGGACGGGATTACATTTATGGAGCAGTGTAGCGCAAAGAATTCAGAGATACGGTTTGTCGTGCTGACATTTTATGAAGAATTTTCATATGCCCAGGCAGCAATCCGCCTGGGGTGCCTAGAATATATTTCTAAAGCCTCGCTTGAATTTACAGACGGCGATTCTCTTCTGGATAGAATTGAAAAAAAGTTTGACGAACGAAATCAGGGATTCATCCGAAATAAAGACGGAGCTGGGGAGGAATGGGAAGAAATAAAAGAGCAGTGGAACAGTCTGTATTGGATTTTTGATACGATTTTTTACAAAAATCTGATGGCGTTTACGAAAGTATGGCATCCTAAGACGCGGATTCTGGAACGCCAGATCGTGAAATGTATTGGAAAGGCGGATAACTTGCTTGGACGCAGTGAGACAGATGTCCCCTGGTTTCAGTCAGAAGATGAAATGATGGATTGGGTGGATCAGATACGTTCGGAATACAGGAACAGTGATAAACTTGCAGGTAATGAATTTGCGACTATATTAAAGGCAGTAAAATTGATCGAGCAACGATATACAGAACCCCTTCATGCCACGGAGGTGGCCTCGGAAATCGGGATGAGCAGAAGCTATTTTAGCGTAAAGTTTAAAAAATATACGGGAAGCACATTTGGCGATTTCATTCAGAATCTTAGAATGCAGAAGGCAGAAGAGCTGCTTTTGCATACGAACCTTGGCATTATGGAGATTGCATGGAAAAGTGGCTATGAGGATGTTTACTATTTTAATCGTGTTTTTCGGGAAAAATTTCAATGTAGCCCTGCAGAATACCGGAAAAGAGAGAAGGAATAGGAATGAAAAGGAAATGGTTAGGAGGAATTGGAATACTGACAATCTTGAGCGTATGTGGGTATGGTTGTTGGAAATCCGGTAATGCACAGGAAGCAGAGTGCGAACAGGTGATTCATCTGGGGGCAGTATTGGAGGAAAATGTTTCTTTTCCGGAGGGTGAAACAGTAGAGGACAATCAGATACTGGATCGGGTCCAGAAGGACCTGGGTATACGTGTGGTATATGACTGGATTTATTCGACAAAGGAATTTGAGCGGAATATAGACATGCATATCGCCTGCGATGCTTTGCCGGAGGCGTTAATGGTAGGAGAGGCACAATACCTGCAAATGCTGGAATACGGACAGCTTCAGCCGGTAACGGAATTATATGAACAGATGGTTTCGGATCAGGCGAAAGCCTTTGTGGAAAGCGGAGGCGAAGAAATGCTGGAAGCCGTGTGGGTAGACGGAGAAATGATGGCGATCCCCTTTCCGAATCTGACAGCCAGTGGAATCAATGTTATGTGGATCAGGAAAGACTGGCTGGACGAACTGGGACTGGAGCCTCCGCGTACAATCAAGGAGGTAATTCGTGCAGGCGAGTTGTTTACAGAGCATCAGATGGGAGGAGAAGGAACCGTTGGTATTTTAGGCCCGGGGGTCGATGAAGAGTTGACTGCCGTTGGCAAGTGCTGCTTTGGTCTGACGCCTCTGTTTAGTGCTTTTCATGCGTATCCCAAATATTGGTTGAAGGATGAGGAGGGAAATCTGATTTATGGATCGGTGCAAAAGGAAGTCAGAGAAGCCTTGAAGACTTTAGCAGAATTGTATAAAGAGGGCGTGCTGGATCAGAAAATATTCCTGCGACAGGATGTGTTAGAGGTGTTAAATGAAGGAAAGGCAGGAATTTTCTTCGGCCCCTGGTGGGCGGCAGAACGGCTGGAGAAGGATATCATTGAAAATAAAAGCGAATGGCAGGCATACGGAGCACCGTTGGATGAGGATGGGCAGTATATTTGTGTGATGCCGCCCAAAGTAAATCAGTATCTGGTCATCCATCAAAAATGCCAGGATCCGGAGGCGGTAATCGATATCTTAAATTATGGGATCAATCTGGAATATGGCTTGAGAAAGGAGGATAACAACATAAACATATTGGCTTATCCTCTTGGCTGGGAGTATGATTTCGCAGATGAGCTGGAATATATATGGAAGGAGCTGGATCAGGTAATGCAGGGAGAAGAACAAACAAGTGATTTTTCCGGGCATAAATTGATTCAGGAAGATATGGATAACCTGAATCTGTTAAACAGGTTTCCATACGATCATTTCGGAATGGAAGATTATCAGGAAGGAAATAACACCTGCTTTATCCGTCTGTATGGGATCATAAACGGAGTACGGCCGATCGCAGATCAGGAATATTTGCCGGTGGATAATCTGTTTTCCGGAACAACAGAGACGATGAAGGCAAAGTGGAAATTCCTGAAGAATCTGGAAGAACAGACATATGCAAAAATAATTCTGGGAAAGGAACCGATCGAGGCGTTTGACAAGTTTGTAGATACATGGAAGGAAAACGGGGGACTGAAAATCCAAGAGGAAGTAAATGCATATTATGCGGGATTAGAAAATTGATAAAAAATAAGAGAACAATTTTAAAATTGTAATAAGAAATAAAAAATAATATCCTAAAATAAAGACACATCTCCATTGAGGTATTTGTGCTAAACTGCTAAAATACACACAAATAAATAAAGGGGGTATGTGTTATATGAACAAAAACACAGGAAAAAAACTCATGGTTACGATGGTGGCTGCTGCTATGGCATTGGGAACGGGAACTACCTCTTTTGCAGCTACCGGTAACACAAATGCAGAAGTGCAGGAAGGTGGAAACTGGTACGAAATGATGGTAAGCAGCTTTTGCGACAGTGACGGAGACGGAATAGGAGATTTCCGTGGAGCTGAGCAGAAGCTGGATTACCTTGAAAGTCTGGGAATCACAGGAATCTGGGTTATGCCGATCAATAAGTCAAATTCGTCGCCATACAGTACGATAGACTATTACGGTCTGAATCCGGATCTTGGAACGATGCAGGATCTGAAATCCTTTTTAAGTGCGGCGCATGAAAGAGGAATCCAGGTGATTATGGATCTGGTAGTCAACCATTGTGCATACAATAATCCCTGGTTTGAGGCTGCGTTAGAAGGACCGGTTCTGAAAGATGGTAGTGAAAACAAGTATTTTGACTGGTTTAATTTCGTACCTAAGGATGCAAACTTTGTAGATAAGACAGCACTTGAGATCCAGGAAGAGCGGAATGCATATGAGTTGGAACATGGATCTCTGGAAGGCTGGGAGGAGCAGTACCCGATGACAGGCGGTACGTATTCGGGGGATAATGCCAACGGAAGATTTGAATCCGTTTGGTGGACAACGGATCAGCTTCCGGATGATTCACCTTATAAGGGCAAAGAATTTGATTATACCTGGATCGATATTTTCCAGGATAATGTGCCAGATCTGAATTTTGATAATCCGGAAGTACGTCAAGAGTTTATTGACTGTGCGAATTTCTGGCTGAATCTGGGATTTGACGGTTTCCGACTGGATGCTGCACGCCACATTTTCGGAGATTATCTGTCAAATATTTAAAGTGATGAGATTTTTGCCAAAAATATGGGCTTCTGGAAAGAATTTAGCGAAGGAGTACGTAAAGAGCATCCCGACACATATCTGATTGCAGAAGTATGGGACAAAGATGCCAGCCACATGACACCGTTTATTGAAGGCGGATATCTGGACAGTCTCTATAATTTCAATTTAAGCAGCAAGATGCTGACAGCAGCAAAAAATGAGTCTACAGAATATCAGTATGTAGAGGGTGAAGACAAGCTGACCGAGGAAGAGAACAATGATTTGAATATTGCAGAAGATCTGATTGCATATTATGAGACTTGCAATGAGATTTCCAACGGAAAATTCATTGACTGTCCGTTCCTGTCCAACCATGACCAGCAGCGTGTAATGGCTCAGCTGGAGGGCAATCAGGATCATGCCCGTACAGCAGCTTCTCTGCTTGCTACTATGCCGGGAAATTCATTCCTGTTTTTCCAGGAGGAGTTGGGAGCCACCAAGAGCTGGGATGATGAAGGCATGATCAAGATGCCGTGGACAGAGGAGATGGCCAAAGAAGGACTTACTGTTGATGCAGCTTTAGCAGGAGAAAATCCGCTGTTTAACTATTATACAGAAATTCTGAATCTGAAAAAGAATTCCGATGTACTCAGAAATGGTGATATCGATGTATATGAAACAGAGGATCAGGGAATCGAGTCGTTCATTCGTATGACCAAGGACGAGAGTCTGTTGGTACTGGTAAATCTGACCGGAGAAACAAAGGAACTGGATCTGAAGACGTCAGAGGTTTACGGTGATTTCACGAGTGTTTTCTTCCAGAGTGCAGATGATAAAGAAAGTAAACTGGAGGGCAGTCACGTAACGATCAGCCCGTATACACTGCTTGTTTTGGAATAAGAGAATAAAAAAATGATGATAGGAACGCTTCCCTGGCGGAGACGGACGAGAGTAAAGCCGGGATATTGGCGGACAATTTCATAAGAAATAAGTGCAGGTTTGTCTTTTGGGCAGACCTGCATTTTTGTGTTGTGCGCTAACATCATTATGTAAAAGCTTGAATAACTGCGCGTCGCATTCTCGTTACTTCCAGTGATGAGTTAGACGCGCAAATTTTTTTACAAAACAACAGAACAAATGTTTACATAAACCAATACATATGGTATAATATTTATATGGAAAAAGATATATTTAATATAGATAAAAACAAACTTTCATATGGTAGGGGATATGTCTATTCCTTGCAGTATCATCTTGTCTGGTGTACAAAATACAGAAAAAAGGTTTTAAAAAACGGAATCGATACAGAATGCAAAGAAATGTTACAGAATCTTGCAGAAGAATATAAATTTCAGATCCTGGCAATGGAGGTGATGCCGGATCATATCCATCTGCTTGTGGACTGTAAACCTCAGTTTTATATTTCAGATATGATCAAGATCATGAAAGGAAATCTTGCACGCCAGATGTTTCTTGCGTATCCGGAGTTAAAAAAGGAACTGTGGGGTGGGCATCTGTGGAATCCGTCTTACTGTGCCATAACGGTCAGTGACAGGAGCAGAGACCAGGTGCTTGCCTACATCGAAGGACAAAAGGAAAAAGAAAAGAAAAAAGCCTGACAGAAGAAATGATTTGTTGGAGGAAAAGAGATGCAGACCGTATCCAGCTATGGCGTAGAATTACGAAAACAGAATATCCCGATCCGCCAGACACTGGGACTCTATCGGTCTGCGGTCAGCTATCTGACAGAAATATATGAGCAGGTGTGGGAAGAACTGGAAGAGATCCCGGATGCTAAAAGGCGTTTTAATGCCGCAGAGCATCTGGTGCATACCACGAAAAAGAATCCCGCATGTTTTGATTTTGACCTCCGCTTCCCGAAGATGCCATCCTACCTTAGAAGAGCTGCAGTCCAGCATGCATTGGGAAGTGTATCTTCTTACAAAACACGGATGGATCTGTGGACAAAGCCAGGAGAAAAAACAGGGATGCCCAAACTGGTGTATGAGAACCATGCCATGCCTGTTTTTTACCGTGGTGTCATGTACAGAGAGGGAGCAGAAGGAAAAGAGGAAGCATACCTGAAACTGTATGATGGCCATGACTGGAAATGGTTTTGTGTGCGTTTAAACCATACAGATATGGAATATCTTCGTAAGAACTGGTCGGGGAAAAAGGCATCTGCCCCCGATACTGGAGAAAAGACACCATAAATATTTCCTGCGTTTTTCCTATACGAAAGAAATAACACTTACAAAAACACCGGTAAAAGAACAGGTCATCTGCAGTGTGGATCTGGGGATCAATACCGATGCAGTCTGTACCATTATGCGGGCAGACGGAACTGTCCTGGGAAGAAGATTTATCGATCATCCCAGTGAAAAAGACCGGATGTATCGCACTCTGGGACAGATCCGGAGGTTCCAGAGGGAACACGGCTCTGTGCAGTCACGGGGAAGATGGGCATATACGAAACGCCTGAATATAGAGCTGGGAAAGAAGATCGCAGGTGCGATTGTAAGATATGCAGAGGAAAACCATGCAGATGTGATCGTATTCGAATATCTGGAAATGCAGGGGAAGATATCCGGAAAGAAAAAACAGAAACTGCATCTGTGGAGAAAACGGGATATCCAGAAACGCTGTGAACATCAG
>OODU01002273.1_pt1 | contig 16810 bp, 18 predicted proteins | sample 1671171 | NCBI WGS metagenome assembly OODU01 (sample SAMN06348129, study PRJEB24527) | human gut metagenome | biome: human gut; feature: ankylosing spondylitis patient; material: feces | host: Homo sapiens | place: China | collected 2015-10
ATACAATTTATTTCCGTTCCAGTGATTCATTTGCAAACTTCCAGAAAGTTATGGTAGATAATGCAGAACTCAGTGCAGACTGCTATACGGCAACAGAAGGAAGTATCATTATCACTTTGAAACCGGAGTATTTAAGCACATTGGCAGCCGGAACACACAGTATTAGTATTGTTTCTGCAAATGGAGTTGCAACAGCAGACTTTGAAGTTCAGGAAGCAGATACAACAGCAGTTTCACCGAAAACCGGAGATAACGATCAGGCAGCTTTGTGGATCACACTTCTCCTTCTTTCCTGTGGAGCATTGACCGTAGTCGGAATCAGAAAAAAAGTAAGATAAGCAAAAAATTAAAGTGAAATGAACGACAACATGAGCTATAAGAAAAACCTAGTACTCATCTGTCAATCAGCATGGTGAACTCAAAGATATTATCACTCTCTTTTTCTGTTAGGTACAGAGCATCGAGATTGGTTAAAACGATTAATTTTTTGATTTTTTCATTAACGCTTTGATTCTGAGAAATATTGATATTGGTTCCATCACCTTTGTCAACAGCCCTGAAGTCACGCATAAAATTTACAAGATCATAGGAACTGAGCTTGTTTTTGAAACATTTGATTTCCAGGATTCTTAAAAGAAACAAGCTAAGGCAGCAGATTAAAAAATGCCCTGCAAGGATATTTATTAAATTTTCTTGTAAAATCAAGCGTTTTAGGTATATGAGCAATTTGAAATGTATGGGGGATTTGAAAACGTCGGAACTTTCATAGTATACCGGTCAAGAAAAAATCGTGACAATGAGGAAAACATACGAAACTGTATGAAACCGATTGACATGAAAAAAAGTGTATTGTATAATCAGAATCGCTCATCGGAGGGCAACTTGTTCGTTTAGGAACAATAGCTGGATAAGGTGGCAGATTGAAATATCTGCTTTTCTTATCCGGCTTTTTTTGTGTGACAGGAAATTACTGCCACAACCTATCATTTTCAGGAGGAATATATGGAAACAAACACATCATTTACAGAAGGAAAAATCTTAAAACCTTTGATCTTATTTGCATTTCCTGTCTTGCTGGCGTTATTTCTGCAGGCGATGTATGGCGCGGTAGACCTGCTCATAGTGGGAAAATTCGCTTCATCCGCAGATGTATCCGCGGTTTCGACAGGTTCTCAGATCATGACTACATTAACAAATCTGATCAGCAGTTTCGCAATGGGAACCACAATTTTGCTGGGACAGCAGATCGGAAGCGGAAAAAAAGAGGAAGGCGGACGAACCGTAGGAACAGCAATTGTCATGTTTGCGGCGATCGCAGTGGTCATGTCGATCATTATGGTTGTTTTTGCGCCTTCAATCAGTCAGATCATGAACGCGCCTGAGGAAGCATTTCAAAAGACCGTTGATTACATCAGAATTTGCGGCGGAGGTATGTTAGTCATTGTTGCCTACAATCTGATCGGCTGCATTTTCCGTGGACTGGGCGATTCTAAGACACCGCTTATCACAGTCGCGATTGCATGTGTTTTTAACATTGCGGGAGATCTGATCCTATGTGCAGGCTTTCACATGGGAACACAGGGCGCTGCGATTGCAACAGTGTTTGCGCAGATTGTGAGCGTGGTAGTTTCGTTTTTCCTGATCTGTAAAAAAGAGCTGCCTTTTACCGTAAAAAATAAAAATATTCGGATTCATAAAGTATATTTGAAGAAAATGGTTGGTTTTGGGGCGCCGATTGCATTGCAGGATCTGCTTGTGAGCATTTCATTTTTGATCATTCTGGCAATCGTAAATTCTATGGGAGTCATTGCCTCGGCAGGTGTCGGTGTCGCAGAAAAAGTGTGTGCATTTATCATGCTCATATCGTCTGCTTTCATGCAGTCCATGTCGGCATTTGTGGCACAAAACTATGGCGCAGGTCAGATTACAAGAGCCAGAAAAGCCTTGCATTACGGCATTGCCGTTTCTTTTTCCATTGGCGTGGTAATGTTTTTGATCACATTTTTCCATGGAGATGCGCTGGCAGGAATTTTCTCCTCGGATGGGGAAGTGGTTTTTGCAGCGGCAGATTATCTCAAGGCATATGCGATCGACTGCCTGTTTACAGCTATTTTCTTCTGCTATACCGGATTCTACAATGGTATCGGCAAGACACGATTTGTCATGATCCAGGGAATCCTTGGCGCCTTTTGCGTCAGAGTTCCGGTGTCCTATATTATGAGCATCCAGCCAGAGGCATCGCTGTTTCATATCGGGCTGGCAACGCCGATGTCGTCAGCCTTGCAGTTGATCCTCTGCGTTGGATTTATGCTCTTTTTGAGAAAAAAGGGGATGTTAGACGATAAAAAAATTTAATCGTCTCGATTTTCTTTCCCATTAAAAATTCTGGATTGGTCTATGGTACAATGCGTTTAAACATTTGAACAAAGAAAGGGATTATATATGGATATCTTAGAGTTATGAAGGAAAGACACAGGACATGAGGTTAAGTAATGCAGTCGAAAGAGATAGAGCAGCTTGCTTCTGAGTTCGAAAAATGCCAGAGAATACTCATTGCGCTTGGCGATGAAAACAGGCTTCACATGATTCCGGAAAAGATGAATAAAACCGCATAAAGATGTGAAAAGACAGGGATTGATGACCATGATTTTGTATTGGTGATTGATTCCTGTTTTGTAATATTATGATAGGGCGAGTTTAAAACATCTCTTGACAACACCGTTATAGAACCATATAATTACCAATGGTAATTAACAAAAGCAATTATATAGCACAATGCAAAAAAGGAACCGATAGAATGAACGAAGAAAAAATAAAAAGAATGTTAGATGCCTGTTATCTTGCAAAAAGGACGAGGGAACTGCTCCCGGAACTGCCGGAAGGAGTCACACCAGCGTATATCCAGTACATGGATGTGATCCACAAGTTACAGGAGAAGAAAGAGAGAGTAAAAGTCTCCGATATCAGTGATACATTAAAGCTTCCAAGACCGGGTGTGACAAGAACGGTCAAGGAAATGGAAAAAAAGGGCTATCTCACGAAATATGCGTCTGAGGAGGATGGTCGGATCACATATGTTTCCATTACAGAAAAAGGCGAAGAATTATCGGATAAGTACGATAAAAATTATTACAGCCGGCTTTTGAAATATATGGATCATATTTCCGAAGAAGAAGCAGACTGTATGATTTCGACCATAGAAAAATTTTATAAAGTCATGAGCGAAAGGAGAGTTGACATTGAATAGTTCAAAATCAGATTTTACACAGGGAAGTATTTTAGGAAAGTTGCTGCCATTTATGCTGCCAATCTTAGGCGCATTAGTATTGCAGGCGGCTTACGGTGCAGTTGACCTTCTGGTCGTTGGAAGGTTTGGAACAACATCGGGGCTTTCAGCCGTATCAACAGGAAGCCAGGTGTTAAACTTAGTCACTTTTGTTATTACGCAGTTTGCAATGGGTATCACTGTTTTGATCGCACGGTATATCGGGGAGAAAAAACCGCAGTATATCGGAGCTTTGATCGGTGGAGCAACAATTATTTTTGCAATTGTTTCTGCGGTACTTTTTGTAGTTATGATCGGGTTTGCGCAGCCGATCGCCGTGCTGATGCAGGCACCACAGGAGGCTGTGGAACTGACATCGTCTTATGTGCGTATCTGCGGTGGCGGAATTTTTTTCATTGTGGCGTACAATCTGCTTGCAGCTATTTTCAGAGGCTTAGGTGACAGCAAATCTCCATTATTATTTGTTGCGGTTGCCTGCGTGGTGAATATTGCAGGAGACCTGATTTTAGTGGCAGGACTGCATTTAGACGCAGCCGGAGCTGCAATCGCAACTGTAACAGCACAGGCGGTCAGCGTCGTTTTTGCATTATTTTTACTGGTAAAAAGAGAACTTCCATTTAAAATCACCAGACAGGATTTTAAGATCAACACACATTGTATAAAAGCATTAAAAGTCGGTCTGCCACTCGCTATGCAGGAGTTTTTGACACAGATCTCATTTCTTGCACTCTGCGCATTTGTTAACCGGCTTGGACTTGAAGCTTCCTCCGGATATGGCGTTGCCTGCAAGATTGTAAACTTTGTGTTACTGATTCCAAGCTCTCTGATGCAGTCCATGGCATCCTTTGTATCGCAGAACGTAGGCGCCGGAAACGAAAAAAGAGCGAAAAAAGCAATGTTTACCGGCATGGGCGTTGGAATTGTGATCGGCTGCATTGTATTTGCATTTGTTATGTTTAAGGGAGATCTTCTGACCGGAATCTTCACAACAGACGCAGCCGTTGTGCAGAATGGTTATGATTATCTGAAAGGTTTTGCGTTGGAAACGATCGTGACAGCCGTTCTATTCAGTATGGTCGGTTATTTCAACGGACATGATAAAACGGTCTGGGTTATGGTTCAGGGACTCGTCCAGACGCTTCTTGTGCGTCTGCCGCTGGCATATTATATGAGTATCCAGCCGGATGCGAGCCTCACCAAGATCGGTTTTGCGGCTCCGGCAGCAACGATCTTCGGAATTGTGCTGAATGTGATCTTCTATTTGTGGATGAACCGGAAACGGGATAATTTATAAGCAAAAGCCCTGAAGTTGCAGCTTCAGGGCTTTTGCGATGTAGCGTTATCATCATAACATATAATGCGTATGTTAATACTTTTTATGGTATACTTCAGATATAAATTTAGGAAAGAAAAGAGGAACCAATAAATGAAAATTGTGATTATTAACGGAAGTGCAAGAAAAGGCAACACGTTAACTGCAATTAATGCATTTATAAAAGGTGCATCTGGAAAAAATGAGATCGAAGTGATTCAGCCGGACAAGTTACATATCAGCCCATGCAAAGGATGTGGTGTCTGTCAGTGCAATAGAGGCTGCGTTGATCAGGATGATACCAATCCTTCGATTGACAAAATTGTGGCAGCAGACATGATCCTTTTTACAACACCAGTGTATTGGTGGGGAATGTCCGCACAGTTGAAGCTGGTTATAGACAAATGTTATTGCAGAGGATTACAGATAAAAGGGAAAAAGGTTGGTGTTATTGTCGTAGGCGGATCACCGGTAGACAGTATACAATATGAACTGATTCAGAAACAGTTTGACTGCATGGCTCACTACCTGTCATGGGATATGCTTTTCCAGAAATCCTATTATGCAACTGCAAAAGATGAATTATCAAAAAATGCGGGCGCAATGGACGAATTGGAAAAATTAGGAACAGAGCTGGCATAGGAAAAAACAGTTTATCATGAGATTGCAAAAAGGAGAGCAAGAAAAATGACAGAAAAAGAAAAAATGATGGCAGGAAAAATTTATGATCCTTCCGATGAAGAACTTGTGAAATTAAGAACAAAAGCCCACAGATTAAGCAAAGAATATAATGAACTTCTTGAAACAGACGAGAAACGTTCCGAGATTCTGAAAGAAATGGGAATCATAGGTGATTCGTTTTACTTGCAAGGACCAGTACAGTTCGATTATGGCTGTCTGACCTCTATCGGTGCAAATTCATACGCGAATTTTAACTTTACGTGTGTGGATTGCTGTCCGGTTACCATTGGTGCAAATGTATTTATGGGACCAAATGTGTCACTTCTTACACCGATGCATCCGCTCCGGTGGCAGGATCGCAACCAGTATCAGAAACAAAATGGCACACTTACCGATAAGGAATACGCCAGACCGATTACCATTGGCGATAATTGCTGGATCGCAGGAAATGTTACAATCTGTGGTGGTGTTACGATCGGCGAGGGCTGTGTGATCGGTGCTGGAAGCGTCGTTACTAGAGATATTCCGGCAAATTCACTTGCAGTTGGTGTTCCATGCCGCGTGATCCGCGAGATTACGGAAGAAGATGCGCTGGAAAATCACCCGGAGTTGTTCTAAAAAAAATCAGCTATAATCAAAACCTATAACAAACCCAAGGAATCTTCTATAACAAAAACAATTGACAAAATAATATCAGATGATTATAATTCCCCATATAAAGTAATTCCTACATAACATATCAAATAAGTAGGAAATAAGAAAGGGGAAAATCATATGAAGACAAATACAATCGTAATGAACAAAAACCAGATGTGTTGCTGTTGTATGTGCTGTATGGATGAATACGGTTTTATTTTCATATGATTTATACACCTGAGTGTTTTGGAGAAAAGAAGAAGCAGGCAGTTGTGATAACCATATGACAACGACCAGCTTCTTTCTTTATGTGTATACTCTTTGGAATTAACGTATGAAAGTGTATAACAGAAAGGTATAAAAATGTTAGAGTTCAAAAACCTTTCCAAAAGTTTTCATGAGAATAAAGTATTAGACCATATTAATTTAAAAATTGAAAAAGGCGATGTTGTCGGAATTATCGGCCCTTCCGGTACAGGAAAATCAACCTTATTAAGATGCATCAACCAGTTGGAGATCCCGGAGGAGGGGGAGGCAGTTTTTGGTGGAAAAACGGTCGATCTTTCCCAAAAACATAAAGACAGCCTGGAATTCCGTAAGATTACGGGCATGGTGTTCCAGAGATTTTATCTGTTTGAGAAAAAGACAGCGTTGGAAAATGTTAGGGAAGGTCTTATGGTTGTTCAGAAAAAGAGCAAAGCAGATGCAAAAGCAATTGCTTTAAAAGAATTAGAGCGTGTTGGAATGGCATCATGGGCAAATCATTATCCAAAACATTTGTCCGGAGGACAGCAGCAGCGTGTCGCAATTGCCAGAGCACTTGCCCTAAAGCCGGAATTACTCCTGCTCCACGAGCCGACTTCAGCCTTAGACCCGGAGCTTATTATGGTGGCGACACCGGAAATATTTTTGCTGTCTTAGATGGAGAATTAGAAGGAGATCCGGTTATTTTTTGCGCACATATGGATGTTGTAGAACCTTAGAGCGGCAAAAAATATGTTTTGGAAAAAGACGGAACAATACATTCTGCAGGGGATACTGTGCTTGGTGCAGATGACATCAGTGGTATTCTGGAAATCCTCTATTGTGTACAACTTGTTCTTGACAGTGGAAAACCTCATAAAAAAATTGAAATCCTGTTTACAATTGGTGAGGAATTATATGTCAAAGGTTCGGATGTTTTTGACTATTCGAAAGTAACCGTAAAACAGGCGTATGTGCTTGATCTGTCTGAAGAGACGACGTTTAACATCGGAACGATTCAGGGTGGAACAGCGACAAACATTGTGCCGGACTGCTGTGTGCTGACCGCCTATGAGACACCACTTGAGAGCAAGTCAGTGACCGATTTTCAAAAAGCCTGTGAAATCTTAGGATTTTCCGGTGAACTTACAGGTACGTTCGGTGGAAGTGATAACAACAGTTTTGCAAAAAACGGAATCGAAGGGCTTGTTTTATCGAATGGAATGTATAACGCACATTCGACACGGGAATACACAACGGTCGATGATCTTTATAAAGGAGCAGAGCTGATCGGACAGCTTATTTTATTATAAAAAGAAATTTCTGTCGTATTCTGTTGAAGATTGTTGTTTTCGCATATAGCCATCTCGTGTAAGTTATGGTAAAATAGCCACAGAGAGCGTCACGGAGGACGCAATAGTGGGAGGTAGCTCTTATGGATAAGAACAGCGAAAAAAATGTCAGGTTCCGCATAAATATTACATTGTTAATTGCGGTAGTTTTATTGGTTGCAGATTTATATGCAATGATCAATATGCCTCAGAAATTTATTATTCTGGCGATCATTACAGCATTGTTTCTGGTTGCAATCTATTTTTTGGTAGATTCCATTTCGATTTATCTGATGGCAGAAAAGAATCGCAAAGAAGAACAGTATGATAGTATTTTTAAATCAGAAAAAGCGTCTTATCTTTTATTGAGGAAAACATTCGATGATCTGTATGAACTTATTGAAAAAGGAAACCAGTCCCGGAAAACAAATGTGGAGGATATTATTCACGCACAGAAAGCAGTAGCAAAGGTTTCCATTGGAAGAAGTAAAGAGAATGCAGATGCACTGATGAATTCCAATGACCACATCATGGAAAAGATTTCGATGTTAGAGGCTGTTTTATCAGACAATGTTTCGCATCCGGCACCGGAAACTAATAAAAATGACAGCGCATATGCACAGAATATTTTAGACAATCAGAATAAAATATTACAGCAGCTAGAAGTTTTGCAGAATACATTGAATACGATCGGAGCTGATGCAAAGACAGCAGCAGAGTCCGCAAAACAGAACTTTTTTACCGAGGAACGTATCTTGGCAGAAGAGAATAAAATTGAAAAAGAAGAACCACAGGTTCAGGAAGCCGCAGTTGAGGAGATCCCATCGGCTGCTGGAGAAGCAACTGTGATGGAAGAGACACCGATCGAAGAAGAACCGTCCGTGATGGAGGAAACACCGATTGAAGAAGAACCATCCGTGATGGAGGAGACACCGATTGAAGAAGAACCGTCCGTGATGGAGGAGACACCGATCGAAGAAGAACCGTCCGTGATGGAGGAGACACCGATTGAGGAAGTTCCATCTGATATGGAGGAACCATCAATTGGTAAAGAAGAAGTTTCTTCTCCGGAGGAAGATTTATCCAAGTATGATGATATAATGGTAGATACTTTGACGGATTCGGATGATAATGTTCCGGTCGAGAAGATTCCATTGGAAGATGAAACAGTTGTAGATGATAAGCCGGCAATGCCTGATCTGTCAGATCCGAATAAGGTTATGACACCGGATGAGATCGCAGCATTGATTGCAAACTTATAATAGAAGAAAGACTTCGGTGCAAAGTAAAAAATAATATTTAAGACAATAAAAAATCTGTCATACAAATGCAATTTTTGTATGGCAGATTTTTTTGGTAACAGGAAAAACGTTCCCGATCATTAATCGGCAGTGATTTTTACGATTTCTTTGATAACCGAAACAGCGGTATCCATACCTTCTACACTGATATGTTCAAAAGGTCCGTGGAAACCATAGCCGCCGGTTCCGAGGTTCGGACAAGGAAGTCCCATAAAACTTAATCTGGCGCCGTCTGTACCACCGCGGACTGGGCGGGAGACTGGTTCCAGACCAACGTTTTTGATTGCTTTTTTTGCAATTGCTACGACATATTCATTCTTTTCAATGACTTCCAGCATATTGCTATAGGAATGCTGAATGTTCAATTTTACAGTGTCTGCATGATATTTTTCATTCATTTTTTTCTCAATGCCACGCAGGGAATCAAGACGTTTTTCAAAAGAGGATTTGTCATGGTCACGCACGATATAATTCACTTTGGCGTGGGCGATGTCTCCGCTAAAATCAGTCAGATGATAAAATCCCTCTCTGCCTTCGGTGTGGGCAGGAGTCTCATTTTCAGGGAGAAGAGATGCAATCTCACAGCCGACAAGGGCAGCGTTGATCATAATATCTTTTGCCTCTCCAGGGTGGACATTGACGCCATTGATCTCAAAAGAAGCACTTGCGGCATTGAAGTTTTCATAGGCAACTTCGCCCTCGTAGTCGCCGTCAACGGTGTAGGCAAATCTGGCTTTAAAATAGTCAAGGTCAAATAAATCAGCACCGCTTCCGACTTCTTCGTCCGGTGTGAAGCCGATCCAGATGTCGCCGTGAGGTATTTTTTCTGTGATGATCTGTTCCACTGCCGTCATGATCTCGGAAACCCCGGCTTTATCGTCGGCGCCGAGCAGAGTTGTTCCATCTGTAGTGATCAGTGTGCGTCCTTTTAATGTTTTAAGTGTAGGAAAATCGGATACTTTCAGATAAGCGCCGCTTCCTTTTAAAAGAACATCATTGCCGTCATAATCCGGAATGATCTGTGGTTTGACATCTTTTCCAGAAAAATCAGGAGCGGTGTCCATATGGGAAATAAAACCGACAGCAGGCTTGTCAGCATATCCTTTCGTTGCCGGCAGCAGTCCGTAAACATAGCAGTGATCGGTTAAAGTGACCTTCTCTAAACCGAGATCGCGCAATTCCTGTTCTAACACTTTTCCTAACTCAAACTGTCTTTCCGAAGATGGAATCTGTCGGCATTCCTCGTCAGAAGTTGTCCAGTAAGAGACATATTTTAATAATCGTTCTTCAACACGCATGTGAAACCTCCTTATAAAATGGTGCCGTATTTATTTTGATATAAAATCAAGCCGGGCACACATAGTTATAAAATACCATAAAATAGTGAAATAGGAAATATTAGGAAAGGATTTCTTGACAATTGTGTATACATCAGTTACATTCAATATTGCAGATAGCAAAATCTTTTTTTCAAATAAGTGTTATAGTACGAGTTATTTCTGCCAGATCGGCATGAAATCCTAAAAAATTGTTAGATACAGATATTGAGGGCTTTCCGGAAACTTCGCAAAGAAAGAGAGGAAGGTTTGGGCGAGAAAGATACAACAGAAAAAATACTTGCAGATTATAATGATGTATTTGCAGACATCATAAATGGTCTGGTATTTAAAGGAGAACAGAAGGTAACACCAGAGTCCTTAGAAAATATAAGTACAAGATCTGTGTATAAAGGCAGGAAAAATAAACTGCATGAACAGGAAAGGGATATCGTCAAACTCTGGAAAGAGCGTGATATTGAATTTGCCATATATGGCATGGAAAATCAAACTTTACCGGAGAAATATATGCCGCTTCGTATATTAGGTTATGATGGTGCCTCTTATCGTAGTCAATTGCAGAAGAAAAGAAAAAGACCAGTTGCAGTATTGACAATTGTTTTATATTTTGGTACAGATAAGATGTGGGATAAACCAACGCATTTAAAGGATGTGATATACATTCCGGAGGGTTTGGGAGAGTATGTTAATGACTATAAAATCACAGTTTTTAATATTGCATGGTTGACGGAAGAAGAGATTGCAAGATTTAAAAGCGATTTTAAAATTGTAGCAAATTTCTTTGTACACAAGAGAAAGAATAAAGATTATGTATCAGATGACAAAACAGAAATTAAACATGTGGATGAAGTATTAAAATTATTATCTGCTATGACGGGGGATGAGCGTTATGAAGAAATTCTGGCAGAGAAGGAGAAAGGAGAGTACAATACTATGGATACAGTAGCAGAACATCTTGTAAATATGGGTGAGGCAAGACTAGGAAAACTTATAAATCTTTTATTGCAAAATAATAGAATAGAAGATGTAAAAAAGGCTTCTGTTGATAAAGAAGCCAGAAAGAAATTTTACAAAGAATTTGGAATTATTGATTAATGAGGAGGGACGGTTCGCAAGGACTGTCCCTTTGAAAAATATAAAATTAAAAATATAAAAACAGTACTCGACAAAATACGAAATAATTTATAAAAAAATAGTTGCATTTCTAAAAAAAGTATTATATAATAACATTCGTCGCTGAAAGACATGCGCCACTAGCTCAGCTGGCAGAGCACCTGACTCTTAATCAGGGTGTCCAGGGTTCGAACCCCTGGTGGCGCATTACAGAAGTATCGGTTTTATAGCATAGGCTATGGGGTCGGTGCTTTTTTTATGTCGCAAACCCTTGATTTTACTTGGGTTGCGGCTTTTTTATTTGAATCCAATTTTAAAATCTTGAAGAAAAGCACAAATTTGATAAATAGAATCTTGAAGAAAAGCACAAAATAAGGAAAAGTAATCTTGAAGAAAGTGCCGATTCATGTTATAACATTACTATATTTGGGAGGTATTTATGTATTTTAAAAGAAAAGTATATGACCAGTTATCAGCATGGAAAGAGAAGTATTCGGACAAATATGCGGTTTTGCTTGAAGGCGCCAGACGAGTCGGTAAATCAACGATTGCAGAAACCTTTGGACGCAATGAATATAAATCATATATTTTAATAGATTTTTCAAAAACAACGGATAATATTCGCGATTGTTTTGAGGACATAGCTAATTTAAATATGTTTTTTTTGCGGCTACAGGCGGAAACTGGAGTGACATTATATGAACATGAATCGTTAATTATATTTGATGAGGTTCAGCTTTTCCCACAAGCAAGGCAGGCAATCAAACATCTTGTGGCTGACGGAAGATACAGTTATCTGGAAACAGGGTCTTTGATTTCGATTAAAAAAAATGTAAAAGATATTTTAATTCCGTCCGAAGAAATGAAAATACAGGTGTATCCGATGGATTACGAGGAATTTTGTAATGCGACTGGAAACAGTTACGAACTTTTACAACAGATTTATGATATGGGGACTGCTATTGGGCAGGCGACAAATCGTAAATTAATGAGAGATTTAAGGGTATATATGGCTGTGGGAGGGATGCCGCAGGCAGTAGAAGCCTATGTGGAAGGAAAAAATTTTTCGGAAATTGATATGGTAAAAAGGCAGATCATATCCTTGTATGAAGATGATTTTAAAAAAATTGATGCATCCGGCAGAATATCTGCATTATACCATGCCATTCCTGCCCAGTTATCAAAAGATTCAAGAAAATACCGGATCACATCAGCCATTGGAAAGAAAAATAATATAAGAGCTGAGGAATTATTGTATGAGTTGATTGACTCAAAAACAATTTTACCATGCTATAATTCGACAGATCCGAGGGTAAGCATGGCAGATACGAAAGATTTTGACAGCTATAAGTTGTATCTGGCGGATACCGGATTGTTTGTTACACTGATGTTTATAGATCGTCCGGTAACAGAAAATGATGTTTACGCAAAACTGCTTTCTGATAAACTACCGGCGAATCTTGGATTTTTGTATGAAAATCTGGTTGCACAGATGATAGCAGCATCAGGAAGAGAACTTTACTATCACACATGGGAAAAAGCCGGCAGCACACATTATTATGAAGTTGATTTCCTGATTTCAGAGGGAAGTAAAGTCAATGCTTTTGAAATCAAGTCATCTGGTTCGGGAAAACATGAATCAATCAAGGCGTTTTATAAAAAGTTTTCAAATAATGTGCATGACATATATTTATTGTCACAGAAGGATGCCGGGAAAGATGAAAATCTGTTGTTGAAGCCATTTTATTTAATGCCTTTTTTGATCAGGTATAAATCTGATTTTAAATATTAATTGAAGCATGTAAAAATGAATGATATAAATATTAAGGACAATTGTATAAAGAATTCCAAGATTTCACAAAAAGTTCACAGAAAATTAGCACTCAACTATTGACAGTGCTAACAATCAGTGCTATAACATAGTCAGAACAAAGGAAGAGGGAAAGAAAAAGAACAGAAGTTCAAAAGTTTTTCCTCTGACAGTTCCAAAGAAACAAGGTTAATGAGCATACGAATATCCACAAAAAAGTGGACAGATAGAAAAGGAGAGATGACTTATGTTGATGCCTAGTATTTTTGGAGAGAGTTTATTTGATGATTTTGACAATTTAATGAATTTTTCATTCCCGGATGTTGATAAAACATTGTATGGCAAACATGCAAAGAATATGATGAAGACAGATGTTAAGGAGAAAGATAATGGCTATGAAGTAGCAATTGATCTTCCGGGATTCAAGAAAGATGAGCTTCATCTTGAGTTGAATGATGGATACCTGACTATCAGTGCCGAGAAGGGACTCGATAAGGATGAGAAGGATAAGAATGACAAATACATCAGACGTGAACGTTATGCAGGCAGCATGAGCCGAAGCTTTTATGTTGGTGAGAACATGAAAGAGGAAGATATCCATGCGAAATACGAAAACGGTATCCTGACCTTGGACGTTCCGAAAGAACAGAAGAAAGCTGTTCCGGAAAAACGTTACATTGCAATTGAAGGATAAATAGAATGCCCGGTATCAATGGTGTAAAACCGTTGGTACCGGGCGTTTTTTTTATCTCGATGCGATTAATTTACAGATCGGATTTCCTTTGGAAGAAAATTTTTCTTCGTATTCCGTCATGACATTGCCTTCATTTAAGACGGCATCATGGTGCAGATCTCTGGTGGAAGCGTCTAATTTCCATCCGGCTTCCGGCACTTCCTCCAAAGAGAAGGTGAAAAGATCCTGATTATCAGTTTTAAATTCAAGGTGTCCCTCTTTTTTCAAAATCTGGTCATAACGGGCAAAAAATTGTCTCGAAGTAAGACGTCTCTTCGCATGGCGGTCTTTTGGCCATGGATCGGAGAAGTTTAAGTAAATGCGGTCTACCTCGTCTTTGGCAAACACTTCTGCAATATCAGCAGCGTCCATGCAGATAAACTTAATATTAGGAAGCGGATTCTGCTCCATTTTCTGCAAAGCGCGTAAAAGTACGCTGGAGTAACGCTCGATGCCGATGTAATTAATATCCGGGTGCAGGGCAGCCATATCCATGATAAAACGGCCCTTTCCCATGCCGATCTCGATATGAAGCGGCTGCACTTTGTCAAAACAGTCCTGCCAGTGTCCTTTCTGATCTTCTGGATTTTTGATACAGTATCCACTATTTAAAATGGCGTCATCCGCGCCAGGGATATTTCTTAATCTCATAAAACAACCTCTCAATATTATGTAAACTATAAATTTTTTGCTGAAATATCGTTTCAAACGATCCGCAAAGTAAAAGTACAGTATCGTGAAACAATCGTATATATTCTACAATAAAGAAACCCCAACTTTCAAGCACACATTGCATAATCTGACAAATTAATAAAGTCATAAAATGATGAAAAGTGGTTGCATGTATTTTTTCCAACTATTATACTAATAATGTTGATAGAGTAACGTTGTTGTTATAGGAACGAGTTATGGGTGAACAGTAACAATCCGTAAAAATTGTGTATACATGGGACGGATTGTGCGAAATTAATAGATTTAATATAGATTTGGAGTTTTTATGATGTTGAAAAATAGATGGAAAAAGGCAGCATGCCTGATCCTTACGATTATATCTACTGTCTGTCTTGGAAAAGTGGACGTCAAGGCGGCAGACTACTGGCCGGACGCGCCGGAAACACTCTCGCCGAGTGTTATTTTAATGGAAGAGTCTACAGGTACGATTCTTTATGAGAAAAACAGTGATGAAGCGCATTACCCGGCAAGTATCACAAAGATCATGACCACGCTGCTGGCGTTGGAAAATGGTAATCTGAGTGACATGGTCACTTTTTCGGATGATGCGATCAACAACACGGAAGGATCGGGAATTGCCAGAGATTACGGCGAGCAGATGACCTTAGAGCAGTGTCTTTACGGTGTCATGTTAGAGTCGGCAAATGAATGTGCCTATGCTGTCGCAGAACATGTGGGCGGCACGGTAGAAAATTTTGTGGACATGATGAATGCCAAGGCAAAAGAATTAGGCTGTACCAACACACATTTTGCCAATCCGCACGGCTTACAGGATGAAAATCATTATACGACCGCACATGACATGGCGTTGATCGCGCAGGCAGCTTATCAGAATGAGACATTTCGTATTATCATCGGGACGAAGATGTATACAATCCCTCCGACCAATAAGCATGCGGAGGAAACGGTGTTGAGGAATCATCACGACATGCTCTGCACTTACCACAATGCGAACCGCAAGTACTTATATCCGTACTGTGTCGGCGGAAAGACCGGATACACGGCGGCCGCAAACAGCACTCTGGTGACTTATGCGGAAAAAGATGGCATGACTTTGATCTGTGTGGTAATGAACACGCAGTCGCCGAATCAGTTTATTGATACGGTAAACTTATTTGATTACGCATTTGACAATTTTCAGGTGCTGAATGTAGCGGAAAATGATACGGATTACAGCGCAGAGACAACGGTGGATAATGGTAATCTGGACAATATTGCACCATTTGTGGAGCTTGATAAAGAGGCTGTCATTGTTCTGCCGAAAACAGCAGAATTTTCAGACACCTCATCTTCCGTGGAATATAATGACAGCGACCCGGAGATCGCAGGGAGCATCACGTATACTTATGCGGGAAGAAATGTAGGAAAAGCAGATATTAAGACAACCGGCGTGGTCGTAGAAGGCTACGCATTTGACAATGAGTCGACCGAGGAGGAGGAACAGGAAGCAGTCTCCACGGTGCAGGTGAAACCGATTGTTGTGGTTTTACTCATTGTTGCAGTGATTTTGCTTGGTGTACTTTTATTTTTCTTAAAACGTTTTTACGATAATTACTATATTATCAAACACAACAGAGCCGTTCGTAGAGACAGAAAAGATCAGAAACGAAGAATCAGAAAAAAACGTAGAAGACGCAGAAGATGGAGATAAAGCATGTCGGAGTCATATGCAGTCAGTGAAAAAAGAGAGTTGCTGTTAGAAAGGGTCAGGAAGTTTATACTGGATAATGGCGGAATTGTAAAAAAGAGCCAGCTCGCCGGGCTGGGGATCGATTATCGCAGGATCCTTGATTTCGTGGAAAAGGGGGACATTCTGCGCATAAAAAGCAGTTATTATGCAGTTCATCTCAGTGATTTTACGGAGGAGGAGCTTGTGGCAAAGCTGTTTCCGGACTGCGTGCTGAATCTGGAGAATGCGTTATATGCGTATGGCTATATCAAAAAGAAACCGTATGGCTGGCGGCTTGCGGTGGATAAGAATACTTCCAAATCACGTTTTAAAATGGATTATCCGAAGATCATTCCGATGTATGCAGAGCCGGAGACTTTGGAACTTGGAGTGACAGAAATACAGCTTTCCGGTGTGACAGTCCGCATTTTTGAGAAGGAAAGACTGATCTGTGAATGTTTAAAATACGAGGACAAGATGGATCGGGAAAGATTCAAAGAAGGACTGATGGCTTACATAAAAGACCCAAAGAAAGATATCGCAAAACTGATGTATTATGCAAAAGAGCGTAAAGTTGTGAAAAAAGTTCAGAATATGATTGGAGTCTGGCTTTAAATGGAACAGAA
>OODU01002275.1_pt1 | contig 16783 bp, 12 predicted proteins | sample 1671171 | NCBI WGS metagenome assembly OODU01 (sample SAMN06348129, study PRJEB24527) | human gut metagenome | biome: human gut; feature: ankylosing spondylitis patient; material: feces | host: Homo sapiens | place: China | collected 2015-10
ATACTTGGCTCAGTAGAGCCATTGAGCAAGAAGCCCCCACTTCAAAATCAGGGATTTAAGTGGTGGGAGCATGTCACGTATAATAGAAAGCACTGGAAATCAACTATAAAATAGAAGTAGGAAATTAGGAAAAATGAAAAAAGAAGTTAAATTAATAACAGTAATTATAGGCTGTGTTTTGGTTGGAATACTGATTGCTATACAGATTGTTGAGCCTAAGACCGGCAAAATAATTTTTGTGAGTGAAATCGTAAGAGCAGCAATATTCTGGATTTTATTTATTTATGTAGATTTGAAGATTTGGAAAAGAGAAAAGGGAAAACCATCGGGACGAATGACCGGTATATGTATTATTATCAGTTTGATTTTCTGTGGATGGATTTCCAGAGGGATAATAATTGACTTTGTAAATGGAACAGAATGTATTGAACTGGACAATATAAGGACTCAAAAGTCATCTAATCTGGGAATATTTTCAATGGGTTATCAATTGACAGGAACAGACGAAGAGGGAGAAAAGATTATTTTAAAGATCTCAAGTGATGATTATAACAGATTAAGTAATGTAGATCATATTACAGTCGTAGCCTATAAAGAAACTGGGCGTGTTGTTTCATACAAATAGTTTTAGAAGAAGGTTAAGGGAAAATGAATGTTGAACAGTTGAAGAAAGAATTGGATAATTTGAAAATACCGAAAATGTCGTATTCCATTTTAGAAGGTGGGACACCAAGTGAAACATTGTGTCTTGTGTTAGAAGATAAGTGGAGAATCTATTATAGTGAGAGAGGAGAAAGAACACTGGAACTGGAATATTTGACAGAAGAAGAGGCTTGTGAGACATTCTTAAGAATGTTGAGAAAAGCGTAGGTTGATAGAAAGAAGACATCAGGAGGATTTTACATAGATTTAACATTCAGCACATCTGAATCATTATCTTACTGTTTTAGAATAGAACAGAAAATCGGAAAAGATACTGAGGAGAAAACAACATGAAGAACATTTACATGAACCGTGAATTATCCTGGTTGAAGTTCAATGAAAGAGTATTGGAGGAAGCAGAAAACCCGGAAGTACCGCTGTGCGAGCGTATGACATTTGTGTCAATCTATCAGAGTAATCTGGATGAATTCTTCCGTGTGCGTGTCGGATCACTTCAGGATCAGATGCTGATCAGCACAGAAATCAGAGAGAATAAAACAAAGATGACTTCCGCAGAACAGATTCGTGCGATCATTAAAGAAGTCAAGAAACTGAATCAGAGAAAAGATAAAGCTTACGAGAAACTGATGAAGAAGATTGAAGATTATGGAATTACATTTATCAATCATGCTTCAGCAAAATCAGATGAGAAAAAGTTTCTTGAAAAATATTTCATGAAAGAAATCATGCCTTTAAGTTCACCGACAATTGTGAGTAAGAGGCAACCATTTCCTTTCTTAAAAAATGGAGAAATTTACGCAGTCGTTGTTCTTGAGACAAGAAATAAGAAGGAAAGAATCGGAATTATTCCATGTTCCAACAATATGCTGACAAGAATGGTTGAACTTCCCGGTGGAAAAGGAAGATATATGCTCATTGAAGATCTGATTCTTCATTATATTGGCAAAGTCTTTAAGGGATACAAGGTAAAGGGGAAATCTTTATTGAAGGTCGTAAGAAATGCAGATATCGATGCCGATGCGGCTTATGATGAGGATCTTGATTATCGTGAGTTTATGGAAGATCTGATGAAACAGAGAAAGAAGCTTTCTCCGGTGCGTATTGATCTTTCCAGAGAGATGGATGAAACTGTTGTAGACGCATTGTGCAGATACCTGGATGTAACTCCGGATAGAGTATTCCGTAGTGAAGCACCACTGGATGTTTCTTTCGTGTTCCAGCTTCAGGATCTTCTGCGCAGAAATACAGAGCTCTTCTATGAAAAGCGCGTGCCGCAGAAGAGTCCGGAATTCAAGGATGGACAGAGCATTTTACAGCAGATCACACAGGAAGACAAGCTAATATCCGCTGGTCCAGAATGCTCGAAGAGGCCGGATGTCAGATCATCTATGGACTGGAACATTATAAAGTACATTCTAAGTTGTGTCTGATCACACGCAGAGGAGCAAAGGGAATCCAGTACATCACACAGATCGGAACCGGAAACTACAATGAAAAGACAGCAAGACTTTATACAGACCTTTCTCTTATGACGGCGGATGAGCAGCTCGGAATGGATGCAGCAAGAGTGTTCCAGGCACTTGCTAAAGGGGAAGTAGTTGAAGACATGGAGCATTTACTTGTTGCACCGAAATGCCTTCAGTCTAAAGTGATCGAGAAAATCGAGGAACAGATCCAGAAACAGAAAAATGGAGAGACTGCATACATCGGACTGAAAATGAATTCTCTGACAGATAAGCGTATCATTGACAAGTTAATCGATGCGTCTAAGGCTGGCGTGAAGATTGACATGATCATCAGAGGTATCTGCTGTCTGATCCCGGGCGTAGAAGGTGAGACAGAAAATATTCATGTGATTAGTGTTGTCGGAAGATTCCTGGAACATTCCAGAATCTATATCTTCGGAAATGGAGAAGAGGCACAGTATTATATCGGATCTGCTGATTTTATGACACGAAATACAGTAAAGCGTGTAGAGGTTGCAGCGCCGGTTTATTCCGAACGATTAAAGAAACGTCTGCAGGATCTTTTTGATCTGATGTTAAGTGATAACAAAAAAGCACGAAAGGAGGATGCAAAAGGAACCTATTCTGTGGTAGAATGTAAGGGACAGCCAATTAACTCACAGGAACTTCTTTACCAGGAAGCCTATGCGAAAGCTGCAGTGAACAGTAGTAATCAGTTGGAGGCGGCTGTACAACAGACAGAAAATAAGGTGATAGAATGATCTATAAATTCGGGGAACGTCTGACAGAGATCAGTCAGGAAGAATGGGAGAAAGAAAAGTGTCCTGCTGTGTTCCTCACAGATTCCAATCATGCGGAGGAGACATTGGCAACAGCAGGGATCATATATGAAAGTGAGATCCAGATTGCAAAGATCGGATTCTGTAAGATTGAGAATCAGCAGGAATGTATGGTAGGAACTTTCTGCATTCCAAAGCTTCTTGATGTATTAGGAAGCAGATACCGAATGTACATGTTTGTAAATGAAGATAATGTTGTTATCGTAGATGATGAAACATTTTCTGAGCGGCTTATTAGTAGGATCAAGAGGAAACGAATGCATCAGGGTGAGACGAAAGAGAGATTCCTCTATAATTACATAGCAGAATTCATGAGTAGGGATCTGGAGATCCTTGTGGCCTATGAGCGTAGACTTCTTCGTATGGAAGAGGATGTGTCCCAGGATCATACAGATACGATCCAGAACCGACTGATGCCGATCCGGAGGGAACTTCTGAATCTGAGAAGCTATTATGATGAGATGATGGACTTGACAAAAGAGCTTGAAGAGAACGAGAATGGATTGTTTTTGAATGATCAATTGAAATACTTCGGAACACTTACTGACCGTGCAGACCGTCTGATGAGCCGTACTTCTCATCTGTTGGAATATGCCCGTCAGGTAAAGGAGGCTTACCAGTCTCAGATTGATAATAGACAGAATAACAATATGCAGTTTTTAACAGTGATTTCTACGATTTTCTTCCCACTGACATTGATCACGGGATGGTTTGGAATGAACTTTAAAGATATGCCTGGACTCGAGAATGGCTATCCGGCGGTAATGGCACTTAGTATTGTCATTATCGTGATCTGTATCTTGATCTTTAAGAAAAAGAAGATTATCTAAAAAACTGAAAAAACTGTAAAAATAGCGTTGACAATCCTCGATTGAATGCTATAATGATGGTCAGAAGAAGTTAAGGATTATAAAGCAACAGAGTTCTTAACCGATAACACGATGACGAGACGAGTAGGATGTGGAATGTTACAGAGAGAGATACATTTGCTGGAAGTATCTTAGCAGGAATCATTTGAAGACTACCTCTGAGTGGCCCCAATCCGGTCCGGTGATTCCGTTATAATCATGAATGAAGTGGTTTTAAAGCAGTATAGTTACTGCGATCTTGAAAACAAAAAGGGTGGAACCGCGGATAGTAAAGTAATTGATAATCAGACTTTATCCGTCCCTTGCATGTGAGTGCAGGGGACAGATGAAGTCTTTTCTTTTTCCATAGAATCCCTAGATGAAAGCATGCATAGTCACTTGAAAGAAAAAAAGGAGGAAGCAAAATGATTATTACGTTAAAAGATGGATCAAAAAAAGAGTATGCAGAAGCAAAGTCAGTAATCGACGTTGCATTTGACATCAGTGAAGGACTTGCACGCGCAGCCTGTGCAGGAGAAGTAGATGGAGAGGTTGTAGACCTTCGTACAGTTCTTGATAAAGACTGTGAACTGAACATCCTTACAGCAAGAGATGAGAAGGGATTGGCAGTACTTCGTCACACAGCATCCCATGTAATGGCAGAAGCTGTTCAGACACTTTTCCCAGAGGCAAAGGTTGCAATCGGACCTTCTATCGATACAGGATTTTATTATGACTTTGAATGTCAGTCATTTTCAAGAGACGATCTTGACGCAATCGAGAAAGAGATGAAGAAGATCATCAAGAAGGGTGCAAAGATCGAAAGATTTACAAAATCAAGAGAGGATGCGATCGCATTTTTCAAAGAGAAGAATGAGCCATACAAGGTTGAGCTGATCGAGGATCTTCCGGAGGGAGAAGAGATTTCCTTCTATTCCCAGGGAGACTGGGTTGACTTATGTGCAGGCCCACATCTGATGAGCACAAAGGGAATCAAATCATTCAAGCTGTTATCATCTTCTGGTGCTTACTGGAGAGGTGATGAGAATAAACATATGCTGACACGTATCTATGGTACAGCTTATGCAACAAAGGATGAGCTGAAAGAGCATCTGACACAGTTAGAGGAAGCAAAGAAGCGTGACCATAACAAACTTGGACGTGAGATGAAGCTTTTCACAACTGTAGATGTAATCGGACAGGGACTTCCGCTGATCATGCCAAACGGTGTTATTATAATGCAGGAGCTGCAGCGCTGGATCGAGGATGAAGAGGAAAAACGTGGATATATCCGTACAAAAACACCGCTGATGGCAAAGAGCGATCTTTATAAGATTTCCGGACACTGGGATCATTATAAAGAAGGAATGTTTGTTTTAGGAGATGAGGAGAAAGATAAAGAAGTATTTGCTCTTCGTCCGATGACATGTCCATTCCAGTATTATGTATACAAAGCAGAGCAGCACAGCTACCGTGATCTGCCACTTCGTTATGGCGAGACATCTACACTGTTCCGTAACGAGGATTCCGGAGAGATGCATGGTCTGACACGTGTTCGTCAGTTCACGATCTCTGAGGGACATTTGGTCGTAAGACCGGATCAGATGGTAAAAGAGTTCAAAGATTGTATCGCACTTGCACAGTACTGTCTGCAGGTTCTCGGAGTAGAAGAGGATGTAACATATCACCTTTCTAAATGGGATCCGAAAGATACTAAGAAATACATCGGAGCACCGGAAGTATGGGAAGAGACAGAAGGTCATATCCGTACAATGCTTCAGGAACTCAACATTCCATTCGTAGAGGATGTCGGAGAGGCTGCTTTCTACGGACCGAAAGTTGATATCAATGCGAAGAACGTATATGGTAAGGAAGACACAATGATCACAATCCAGTGGGATGCACTTCTTGCTGAGCAGTTTGATATGTACTATATCGATGAGAATGGTGACAAACAGCGTCCGTACATCATCCACCGTACATCTATGGGATGCTACGAGAGAACACTGGCATGGCTGATCGAGAAATATGCAGGAATGTTCCCGACATGGCTGTGTCCAGAGCAGGTTCGTGTGATCCCGATTTCTGATAAATACAATGATTACGCTGCGAAAGTGGAAGCACAGCTGAAAGAAGCAAATATCCGCTGCTCAGTAGACGGACGTTCCGAGAAGATGGGATACAAGATCCGTGAGGCTCGTCTGAACAGAGTTCCATATATGCTGATCGTTGGAGCGAAGGAAGAGGAAGAGCAGAAAGTATCTGTAAGAAGCAGATATCTTGGAGATGAAGGTTCTAAGGATCTTGGAGAATTCATCGAAGCAATCAAGGATGAGATTGCAAAGAAAACAATCCGTAAGATTGAAGTAGAAGAGTAATTAAGAGATAGTTCTCAAGTACATAGGCTTGAGTGATCAAAAGAAAAGACGATACAGAACATGAGATTTGATTCATGATCTGTATCGTCTTTTTCTGTAATGATTCAGATGCGAGAGATTACATCATATTATAATATCCGGCATAAATACCATTTTTCTCAAGCAAAGTTTCGTGTGTTCCGCGCTCTGCAATACCATTTTCTGTAATAACAATGATCTCGTCTGCATTTTTAATCGTGGACAGGCGATGTGCAATCGTGATAGTTGTTCTGTTCTTGGAAAGTTCTTCCAGACTGTGCTGGATCCATCGTTCGCTCTCATTATCCAAAGCACTCGTTGCCTCATCAAGGATCAGGATCGGTGGGTTCTTCAAGAAGACACGAGCAATGGAAATACGCTGCTTTTGTCCGCCGGAAAGTCTTGCACCGCGCTCACCGACAAATGTATCATACTGATCAGGCAGTTCCATGATAAAGTCGTGGATGTTCGCACATTTTGCTGCTTCGATGATTTCTTCTTCTGTCGCATCCGGCTTGCCATAGGCGATGTTGTCGCGGATGGAACCGGAGAAGAGGTAGACATCCTGCTGAACGACACCGATCTGGCTTCTAAGACTCTTCAATGTAAGAGAGCGGATATCCTGTCCGTCTACTGTGACGCGTCCGCCAGTTACGTCGTAGAAGCGAGGCAACAGGGAACAGATTGTTGTCTTTCCACCGCCGGATGGACCGACCAATGCAACTGACTTCCCAGCAGGAATTTCGATCGATACGTGAGAGAGAACAGTCGTTTCATCGTCGCTGTAATGGAAGGAGACATCTTCGTAGCAGACACGGCCTTTCACATCTTTGAGTTCTACTGCATCCGGTGCATCCTGAATCTCAGGTTCTGTCTCCATAACATCAAGGAAACGGCGGAAACCGGAAAGTCCTTTCTGCATCATTTCCATCAGTTCTACGAGAATCTGGATCGGGCTGATGAAGATTCCGATATAAAGTGCGTACATCGCAAGATCAGCAGCTGACATTTCATTATTTGCAATCAGATAGCCGCCATATACAAGTGTGACCAGATACATCATTCCCTGGAAAAACAGATTCGAGCTCATGAATTCGCCCATGCATCTGTAATTGTCTTTCTTGGAGACAAGGAAGGCGTGATTGCTCTTCTGGAATTTTTTCTTTTCGATCTCTTCATTTGTAAAAGACTGGACAACGCGGATCCCGGATAAAGTATCTTGAAGGCTCGCATTGACATCACCGATTTTTTTTCTGTTTTCCATAAAGGTGCGCTGCATCTTCTGATTCTGTCGGAAAGAGAAGAGGAACATCAAGATCACAAGTACGATCAGCGGAAGAGCCAGTTTCTTATTAATTAAGAAAAGGAAAATAAAGGATCCGACGATCTTAACTAATGAGATAAATAAGTTCTCCGGGCCATGGTGTGCAAACTCGGAAATGTCGAACAGGTCACTGACCAGCTTACTCATCATCTGACCGGAGTTGTTCTGACTGTAATAGGAAAAGGACAGCTCTTCATAGTGTTCGAAGAGTTCCTGACGCATATCCCGCTCCATCTTAGCGCCCATGATATGTCCCTGACAGCTGACATAATATTTGCAGAAACTTTGGATGACATACATCATAAAGAGTCCGATCGCGATCCACGGAAGTGCCTGCAGGATGATTGCTTTATCCTGAGTAAAAAGCGTCTTGGTCGCACTTCGCAGAATCTGCGGATAAGCAAGATCCACAAGACTGATAATGGCTGCACAGAGAAGGTCAATAAAAAAGACCGTTTTGTACGGGCCATAGTAGTGGATGAATTTTTTTAGTGTATTCATAAACAAATCCTCCCATTTTTTCTTATATACATTAGTTTAGCATAAGTAAATATTCTTGACAAGAAAGTCGGGGTATGATAAAAATGTTATTACTGTTAAAAACAATGCAAAGAAGTGGAAAAAGTCAGGAGAACGATCAATGAATTTATATCTTGCCCCATTGGAGGGGATCACAGGACATATTTATAGAAATGCATTACATCAGTGCTTTGACGGATTCGATAAGTATTTTATTCCGTTTATCAGTCCGAATCAGAAAGGACATTTCAGCACAAGAGAGAAGAAGGATGTGATGCCGGAGCATAATCAGGGAATGTATGCAGTGCCGCAGATCCTTACAAATAATGTGGAAGATTTTTTGTGCACAGCTCAGAAGCTTGGAGATTATGGATATAAGGAAGTGAATCTGAATCTTGGATGTCCGTCTAGAACTGTTGTGACGAAGGGAAGAGGAGCGGGATTTTTGGATGAGCCACAGAAGCTGGATCGATTTCTGGATGCGGTTTTTGAGAAATGTAATCTGGAAATCTCAATCAAAACAAGAATCGGAATGGAAAATCCGGAGGAGTTTGAGACAATCCTTCCTATCTATAATAAATATCCACTGAAAGAGCTGATCATCCATCCGCGCGTGCAGAAAGAGTTTTATAAAAATACACCAAAGCTTGATACATATGCCTGGGCAGTGGAAAATAGCGAACATCCGCTTTGTTACAATGGGGATATCTGTACCGTGGAAGATATGGAGAAGTTAAAAACAAGATTTCCGCAGACGGATACAGTGATGATGGGACGCGGTGTGCTGGCTGATCCGGCGCTTGGAAGAAAGCTAAAGGGCGGAAGCGGTGCAACGGTAGAGGAACTAAAGAAATTCCATGATGTTCTCTATGCAGCGTATTGTGAAGAAATGTCAGGAGACCGGACAATTCTCTACAAGATGAAAGAGATGTGGTTCTATCTTCACCCGATTTTTACAGATGGAAGGAAGTATTTCAAGAAAATCAAGAAATGTGAGAAATGTGTAGTATATGAATCTGTAGTGAAGGAATTGTTTTTGAAAGAAACTGTTCTGGGAAAATGATTTGAAAGAGGTAAAAAAAGGAAATGGACACTATTTTACAATTAGATCAGAACATTCTGCTTTTTATTCAGGAATATATCCGTCATGACTGGATGGACTGGTTCTGGAAAGGGATCACGCATCTTGGAGATTTTGGAATCTTCTGGATTCTTCTAACGATTGTTCTACTGATTCCTAAGAAGACAAGGAAGGCCGGGCTTGCATCAGCGTTGGCACTTATTATAGGAACACTGATCACAAATGTGGCGATAAAGAATGTGGTTGCCAGAATAAGGCCGTATGAAGTGATACAGGAATTAGAACTTATGATTGAGAAACAGAAGGATTTTTCTTTCCCTTCCGGTCATACATGTGCATCCTTTGCATCAGCATTTGCAATTTATAGGTGTAAGGAAGTGTTTCCAAAGAAGTGGAGAATCGCAGCAATGGTTCTGGCTGCTTTGATCGCATTATCGAGATTATATGTAGGGGTACATTATCCGACCGACGTTCTCGGCGGATTGATCGTCGGACTATTCTCGGGCTGGGCAGGATGGAAGATTGAAGAGCTGATCATGAAAAAGAGAGCAGAGAAAAAGAAATCTGCTGATAATAAGTGAAGGACAGGAATTTAAGAACCTGTCAGATAGAAAAAGGATTTGATTCATCTGGGTTTTGCCAGATACGATCAAATCCTTTTTTGAGTCCACTTTAGAGTGTGACTTTTAAAATTTTGCTATTTATTTTTCTCTTTCTGATTCTCCAGTGCAGCTTCAACGAATCCCTTGAACAGTGGATGCGGTCTGTTTGGTCTGGATTTCAGCTCCGGATGCGCCTGAGTTGCGATAAACCATGGATGAGAAGGAATCTCAACCATCTCTACAATACGGCTGTCCGGTGAAAGTCCGCAAAGGGACATTCCATTTTCTTCAAGAACTTCACGGTAGTCATTGTTTACTTCATAGCGATGACGGTGACGCTCTTCAATCTCTTTCTTTCCATACAGTTTATAAGCAAGAGAGTTGTCTTTCAGCACACATGGATAAGAACCAAGTCTTAAAGTACCACCAATATCTTCAATACCAATCTGATCAGACATGATGTGGATGACAGGATGTGTTGTATCCGGATTGAGCTCCATGCTGTGTGCATCTTTGTAACCGATGACATTTCTTGCAAATTCAACGATAGACAGCTGCATACCAAGGCAGAGACCAAGGAACGGAATGTTGTGTGTACGGGCGTATTTGATCGCTGTGATCTTTCCTTCTACACCGCGGTGGCCAAATCCACCCGGAACAAGAATACCGCTTACGTCAGAGAAGAGTTCTTCAGCATTTTCTTCTGTTACAGTTTCGGAATCGATCCATTTGATATTCACTGTTGTGTGTGTGTAGATTCCGCCGTGCTTTAATGCCTCTACAACACTGATGTATGCGTCATGAAGCTGGATATATTTTCCAACCAGCGCGACAGTAACTTCCTGAGTTGGATGACGAAGGTTTTCAACCATATCAGTCCAGTCAGCAAGATCTGGTTCCGGGCAGTCAAGATGCAGAGATTCACATACAACCTGTGCAAGATGCTCTTTCTCCATGGCAAGTGGTGCTTCATAGAGATATTCTACATCCAGGTTCTGAAGTACATGGTCAGCCGGGAGATTACAGAACAGAGAAATCTTGTTTCTCATCGCATCATCCAGTGGATATTCGGAACGGCAGACAATGATATCCGGCTGAATTCCCATTCCCTGAAGTTCTTTTACACTTGCCTGTGTCGGTTTTGTCTTCATTTCCTGAGATGCTCTTAAATAAGGAATCAGAGTAACATGGATCAGAATAACATTTTCTGCTCCGCGCTCATGCTGAAACTGACGGATGGATTCAAGGAAAGGCTGGCTTTCAATATCACCTACTGTACCGCCGACCTCGATGATAGCAATCTCAGTATCTTTTGCAGCCGGATTACGGTAGAAACGGCTCTTGATCTCATTTGTAATATGAGGGATTACCTGAACAGTTCCTCCGCCGAAATCTCCGCGGCGTTCTTTCTGAAGAACGGACCAATAGATCTTTCCTGTTGTAACATTGGAATTCTTTGTCAGGCTTTCATCGATAAATCTTTCGTAATGACCAAGGTCAAGGTCAGTTTCTGCACCGTCATCTGTAACGAAAACTTCTCCGTGCTGTACCGGGTTCATCGTACCTGGGTCAATATTGATGTAAGGATCGAATTTCTGCATAGTTACAGTGTAACCACGCGCTTTCAAAAGTCGTCCCAAAGATGCAGCTGTAATTCCTTTTCCAAGACCGGATACAACTCCGCCTGTAACAAATACATATTTTACTGCCATAGTGTCTTTCCTCCTCCGTGAATAGTTGTTATCAAAAAAAATACTTTCCAAGTATACACCTATTCAGAAAAAAATTACAATACTTTTTTGATAAAAACATAGAAAAAAGATGGGATGAAGTGATTTTAACGAAGCAATGTAAAGAAGGAAGGCGAAAAAGCTTTGTAAAATGGGAGCAATGCAGAAAAAAACCTCTCAGACAGCAGGTGGTTATACCTGAAACCGCAGAGAGGTTTTTGTGATATCTTTCTGTATTGGTAAGGATTTGTCTTTAGCTTAAAATCTGACGTTCGTTCACAGCTTCACTTGTGAGCTGTACTCCAAGCTTTTTAAATGTCTTGATATCAACACTTGAAAGCATTACAGAAGTATGAGCCTGGCAACCTTTCAGTTTCGGAAGCTGGGAGAGCGCAAGCTCAGCGATTGGATTGACAGCAGCACTTGCGGAAAGTGCGATCAGGATTTCATCTGTATGAAGACGAGGGTTCTTGCTGTTCAGGTAATCCACTTTCAATTTCTGAATCGGTTCAATCGCCTCCGGAGAGATGATATGGACATTATGATCGATGCCGGCCAGCTCTTTCAGTACATTTACAAGAAGGGCAGCACTCGCACCGAGCAGGTTGGAAGTTTTTCCGGTAATGATGCGTCCGTCTTCAAGTTCCAGTGCGGCGGCAGGTCCACCTGTTTCCTGAGCACGCTCCAGTGCCTTGACAGCAACTTTTCGGTCAGAAACAGTGATTCCTTCCATATTCATAAGAAGCTCAATCTTCTCAGCTTCCTTCTCAGAAGCATCACCTTTCAGAAGCGCATTGAGTGCTGCATAGTAGCGTCGGATGATCTCCTGGCGGGAAGCTTCACGGCAGGCTTCATCATCACAGATACAATTTCCGGCCATATTTACCCCCATGTCTGTAGGTGATTTGTATGGGCTGGAACCGTAGATCTTCTCGAAGATGGTATTTAAAACAGGGAAGATCTCTACGTCACGGTTGTAGTTTACAGTTGTTACACCATAAGCTTCAAGATGATATGGGTCGATCATATTTACATCGTTAAGGTCAGCTGTAGCAGCCTCGTAAGCGAGGTTTACCGGGTGCTTCAGCGGCAGATTCCAGATAGGGAATGTCTCGAACTTCGCATATCCGGCTTCGATTCCGCGCTGGTGCTCCTGATATAACTGAGACAGGCAGACAGCCATCTTTCCACTTCCAGGTCCCGGAGCTGTTACAATAACAAGCGGATGTGAAGTCTCGATATAATCGTTCTTTCCGTAACCATTCTCACTGACGATCAGTGGAATGTTGGACGGATATCCCGGAATGTTGTAATGAATGTATACAGAGATTCCAAGGTTCTCAAGACGGTTTTTGAACAGAAGTGCACTTTCCTGTCCGGAGAACTGTGTGATTACTACACTTCCAACGAAAAGTCCCTGCTCGCGGTAAGTACCGATCAGGCGGATCACGTCTGAATCATAAGTGATACCAAGATCCCCACGAATCTTATTCTTTTCAATGTCTTTTGCACTGATTGCAAAGACGATCTCAGCCTGGTCGCTGAGCTCCTTTAAGAGACGCAGCTTGCTGTCAGGTTCAAATCCCGGAAGTACACGGGAAGCATGATAGTCATCAAAAAGCTTTCCACCGAATTCAAGATAGAGTTTGCCACCGAATTTTCCGATACGCTCGCGGATATGTTCGGACTGCATTTTCAGATATTTGTCATTATCAAATCCAATTTTCATCGTTTTATCTTCCTTACTATAAATTTTGCCGAACTGTTATTACTATTATTAACAGATAAATCTGTTATAAACAGGCATTACTTTTCTAGTATACTATGAAACGGCACGTTTTTACAATATTTTCATAATCTTTTTATTGATTTATGGAAAACCACTATTTATAATGGTAGGAAGTAGTTGTTTTTTTACAAATAAGGTAAAAGATTTGCTGGAAAATAACTACTATTTAAGTTTTGGAGGCAAAAAATGGAGAATAACAATAAAAACAAAGGTCCGAACAAGAACCGACAGGGGTGGGGAATTATTTTGTTCACTACCTTGTTGGTTACTTTTGTTGTTATGGGCCTATATTCTATGATGCAGGGCGGAAGCGCTTCTGAGATCAGCTATGATAAATTTCTGAAATTAGTTGATAATGGAAAAGTAGAGTCTGTTACATTTACCAATTCAAGGATCAATATCGTTTTGACAGATGACGCCAGAAAGGAAAAGGCAGAGGGAAAACTTACAGAAGTAAAGGATAATGAGAAAGCTTCTACAGATCAGAGTGATAGTTCAGATTCTAAGGAAAGCGAAGATCAGGAAAATGTTATGGACAGTCTGCTTGGCCAAATCAGTCAGATGCAGGGTAGCTCCAAGAGCAAGGAACCGGATTATTACACAGGAAATGTATCAGATGACACACTTGTAAAGCGTTTAGATAAGGCAGGGGTAGAGTTTAAATCCCAGATTCCGGATACGGCAAGTTCACTGATCATGGATATCTTCATCACAGTGATCCTTCCGATCGTACTTCTTGTATTCATGTTTAATTTCCTTATGAAGAAGATGTCTAAGGGCGGTGGCATGATGGGAATCGGCAAGAGCAATGCCAAGATGTATATGGAGAAGCAGACAGGTGTGACATTCTTAGATGTTGCAGGTGAAGATGAAGCGAAGGAGTCCTTACAGGAAGTTGTTGATTTCCTGCATAATCCTGGAAAATATACAGGTATCGGAGCGAAGCTTCCGAAGGGAGCACTTCTTGTAGGACCTCCGGGAACAGGTAAGACACTTCTTGCGAAAGCAGTTGCAGGAGAGGCGAAGGTTCCGTTCTTCTCCTTGTCAGGATCTGCATTCGTAGAGATGTATGTCGGTGTAGGTGCTTCCCGTGTGCGTGACCTGTTCAAACAGGCACAGCAGATGGCTCCATGTATTGTATTTATCGATGAGATCGATGCAATCGGTAAGAGCCGTGACAGCGCACTTGGCGGTGGCGGTAATGACGAGCGTGAGCAGACATTAAACCAGCTTCTTGCAGAGATGGATGGATTCGATACGAATAAGGGACTACTTGTTCTTGCAGCAACAAACCGTCCGGAGGTACTTGATCCGGCGCTGTTGAGACCGGGACGTTTCGATCGCCGTATCATAGTAGATAAGCCGGATCTGAAAGGTCGTGTCGAGATTCTTAAGGTTCATGCGAAGGATGTTAAGATGGATGAGACAGTCAATCTGGAAGAGATTGCGCTTGCAACTTCAGGAGCAGTTGGATCAGATCTTGCCAATATGATCAATGAGGCTGCAATCACTGCAGTTAAGCATGGCAGACAGGTTGTCAGCCAGAAAGACCTCTTTGAGGCAGTGGAAGTTGTACTTGTAGGTAAAGAGAAGAAAGACCGTATCATGAGTGCAGAAGAGCGAAGAATCGTATCTTACCATGAGGTTGGACATGCGCTTGTCACAGCACTTCAGAAGAATACAGAACCGGTACAGAAGATCACAATCGTTCCCAGAACAATGGGAGCACTCGGTTATGTAATGCAGACACCGGAGGAAGAGAAGTTCTTAAATACGAAGAAAGAGCTTGAAGCAATGATCGTTGTTGCACTCGGTGGACGTGCAGCAGAAGAGATTGTATTTGATACTGTTACGACAGGTGCATCGAATGATATCGAGCAGGCAACGAAGATCGCCAGAGCGATGATCACACAGTATGGTATGTCAGAGCGCTTTGGTCTGATGGGACTTGAATCTGTTCAGAGCCGATACTTAGACGGTCGTGCAGTTCGTAACTGTGGAGAAGCGACAGCAGCGGAGATCGATGAAGAGATCATGAAGATGCTCAAAGCTTCCTATGAAGAAGCAAAACGCCTCTTGAGTGCGAACAGAGATGCTCTTGATAAGATTGCAGCCTTCCTGATCGAGAAAGAGACGATCACAGGTAAGGAATTCATGAAGATCTTCCGTGAAGTGAAGGGAATCCCTGAACCGGAAGAAGCAGATGGAGAAAAGAAAGAAGAGCAGGAGTCCGGAAGAATCCTGATGAAGCCGACAGAGACACAAGCAGCAGAGCCAGAAACAGTGAAAGAACCGGAAACAGAGAAAGAGCCGGAAACACAGGCAACAGAAATACAGCCACAAGAAACGGTGGAAGAAGAAAAGTCAGAGTAAGAGCTGATTATCAGTATTAAGAGTTTCGCAGATGAATAGGAAAAGTCATTTGCGAAACTCTTTTTCTTTGATGAAAACATGTTATAATGAAATGAGGCAAAATGTGCCAGGGTATATCAGATGTGAGATGACTCCCATCTGATATAGCCTCCGGCAGGATTGCAGAGATGCGCAGAAGAAGTATGTCATGCATTGCATGACGCGCATCTCGCAGCAAGAATGCAGAGGCATTCTTGAATGCAAGGCACAGAAGATGCAAAACATCAATCAAGACAGTAGCAAAAAAACAGGAGACATTGGGATGACAAAAGCAGTATTTTTTGATATAGATGACACCATTTATGATTATATTGGAGCGCATAATAATACGATGCCGGTGATGAAAGAATGGGCATATGAGAACTTAGGCATAGCAAAAGAAGACTTGGAGAAATATGTTGCCGAGGCGAGAGTGAAGGCAGATGACAGAGCCGGAAGAGATTATGCGGTGAACCATAATCGCCTGGTGAGATTTCAGTGTATGCTGGAGACACTTGGAAAGCCAGTTTTCCCATATGCGTATGAGATGTATAATCTGTACTGGGACACATTGATCGATCAGATTATTCCATCTCCTGGAATTGAAAAGTTGATGAAAGAATTGAAACAGCGAGGCATTTATATCGGTATAGGATCCAATATGACTTCAGACGTCCAGTATCGGAAGATATTAAAGCTTGGATTAGGTAAGTATATTGATGGAATTGTGACAAGTGAAGAGGCTGGCGAGGAAAAACCGCATCGAAAACTTTTTGATCTCTGTGTTGAAAAAGCAGGAGTGATGGTGGAAGAAAGTATCTTTATCGGAGACAGCATCGCACATGATGTGACAGGAGCAAAGAATATAGGAATGCCAGTGATCTTGTATCGGCCGAAGGAAAATGTGAATGAGATCGAGTGGCTTCAGACAGAGAAGGGAAAATGTCCGGTCATTGCACATTTTTCTCAGTTTTGTGAAGCAGAGAAGATGTTATAAGAAATGAAAAAGATGTAAAAGAAACTTTAATAGGAATAAAAAGGAGACATAAGAAAAAACATGAAACTGGTCGAAAAAGTTCCAAAGGATCTATATAGAATATTTGGAAGTAAATATATGGAATTCTATATGCAGTTT
>OODU01002291.1_pt1 | contig 16672 bp, 16 predicted proteins | sample 1671171 | NCBI WGS metagenome assembly OODU01 (sample SAMN06348129, study PRJEB24527) | human gut metagenome | biome: human gut; feature: ankylosing spondylitis patient; material: feces | host: Homo sapiens | place: China | collected 2015-10
ATCTTTCAAGGTTATTCACTGTTCAGTTATCAATGTTCTTTGTTGTTTTCAGCAACTCTGATATATTATCATAATCATCTGCGCTTGTCAACAACTTTTTCATTTTGTTTTGCTTCGCTTTGAAGTGGTTTGTTATCACTTACTTGCGACAGCTCGTTAATAATAACAAACCACAATTCATTTGTCAACATCTTTTTTGACAAAAAATTACATTTCTTTTTGTCGAAAATCACCATTCTATCTTTATCTTACAAGTGACATCGCCATTCTGCGGTAAGTATGCCTTTTTCCACGGATTGCAACGCTGTATGCCGTAATATTTTCCGGCAGTGCCATTCCCATGTACCCACTATCTCCTATATGATGGATGTCTGCACCTGCCATTTTACACATCAATGCGATCTGTCGGATTGTTTCTTCGTCCGCTCCTTCCTGGGAAGTTCCAATTGTAGTCATCGCAAGTACACCTTTTTCATGTGCGGTTTTGATCAATTCAGCTGCATGCTCCATGGTAAATCCCGGAACAGTACCAGGTGCCGGAAGTAAAAGGACATCTGCCCCTGCTTCAATAAATGTCTCAGCATCTTCTTTTGTCAGTATTTTTTCTCCTGCTTCTGAGAGAATGCCGGATGCATGCATTTTTCCTGCTGTCAGGATCACTCTGTCGCCGACTGCCTCGTTTAAATCAGCTAATGCCTTTGTAATTGCCTTGTTATCAACGCCAACACCCGGATTTCCGGTAAGAACGATCATGTCAACGCCCATGTCTGCTGCTTTTTTTGCATTTTCCACGGTTGCGCGCCGTCCTTCTGTAAGACTCCACACCGATTTTTCTCCATCATTGCGGACTGCTGCCGGCTCTAAATTAATTGCAACCATCCTTCCTGTCAAACGTTTGATCTCATGTATGGTATCTTCCGGGGCAACTTCCGGTAATCCATTGATCACAGGATGATCCACGTCAAAAATATTCAGCATGATAATATCTGCACCAAGAGAAGTTACAAATTCTGCATTTGTAATATTCACTAACATTGGTGTCACTGTACCTTCTGTGCAAACTCTGTGAGATATCTTTTATTTCTCTCATATTTCACATTTTCTGCATTTTCTAACACTTTATTGCGATACTCTTCTATTTTTTGCGATGTCATAAAGGAAATCTCCTGCGGCTGATCATATTTTCCCATATAAGAAAAAGATATATTTTCCTGCTCTTCCATGGATTTATAATTCATATATATGGTATAATCCTCATAATCGTTTACCATCTCCCAATAAATCCCGTAATCTTCTCCCTGCAGATGATACAGATTTAAATAGTCATGCAGGCTGTCAAACTCCCTGTCAATATACTTTTCCTCACACCTTGATTTATAATATTCCTTTCCTGAATATTTCACATGATCACTGATTTCTCCTGGTAATGCCATTGCAATTACTATAAAATTAAATACCACGATCACTGACACTATGCATTTTATAACAAAAGGGAACACTTTTACGCTGTAATCTCCAGTTTCATCCCGAAAAGAAAAGGTGATATTAATTTTCTTCATATTCCCACCCCTTTCTCTCAAAAATCATTTTTACAAAAGTTTCCTCCTCATCATAATATCGATCGCACTTTACAAATTCATTCACTTCTTCCTCTGTCATTTCCAAAGTCCCCATTAATGTTGCAATCGTATTCTGCTGGATTTCACTGAAATATTTCTGGTTTTCCTGAAATTCAATTTCACTGATACGATAATCATCCTGAAGTAAAATTTCATGCGCATAGTAAAGGATATCTTCCACTTCATATGCCCTTGGCGTTTTGTCATTTTCCCAGTCAGACTGCTCCCTTAAATCCATCACATTTTCAATAAAGCGGCTGTATCCATCATAGATATCCACACGTTCTGTATACTTTTCATACCCGTCCTCTGCATAAACTTCATACTCATGCAGATACGCATCCAACGCTGCATTATCTCCCGTCCTGAAAATTTCTTCTGCTGCTTCTACCGATGCTAATCTTTTCTGATGTTCTGTATGCTTTTCATCCACATAGCCTAAAATGAAAAAGACAAGAAATAAAACAACAAGAAGTACAACTGCCAGCAAAAGAATGATATTCATAATTTTATTGGCAACATAAAGTGGCATGGAATGTAACACTTTTGCTTTGGTAAGAAGTGTTTCTTTTCTTGTTTCGTCTTCTTCCTTTTCCCATTCCATACCAAGTTTATTCGGCTCTCCACAATAAGGACATTTTGTCTCTTTGGCTGGATAATCATATCCACACTTTGAACATTTCATATACTTTACTCCATTTTGTTTTTTAAGCGATCGATTGCAAGTTCCTGTAATGCCTCTGTGATCTGATCTTTATTATCGTAATTCAGTCCACCGGCTTTATCTATGCAGGACTTTATCTCATCCTCAGATATCTCATAGTGTTCCTTCATATAATCATAACAATATTCTTTGTAATATGCCACAGCATCCTCTTCCTCATACTTGTAATATGCGTCCGCTGCCTCCTGACATTCATTTAATATACTAACGATGTAACTGATGTTGCTCAATGCATCTGCCTTATCATTCTCTACGATCCATTGCAGATAAGAATCATCCTCGTCATTCAGATAATTCAAATAACGCTGCATTCCCGCAATCTCTGTATATTTATCAAAATAAGACTGATAGGTATATTCCACTGTTTTCAGATATTCACAGATTCCCTCATAATCTCCGCTCTGGTACAGACTTTCTAATTTTTCCAGATTCTTCTGTTCTACCCGATAAGATACTTTATGGGAAATACTTGAAACAATAAATACAATGATACAGATCACTGCAACCATTATCACTGCTGCTATCCCAAGCTTTGCTGTCCACGACATTCCTTTGCCAGCCACTTTTTCCGGCATTTTCTCCCACTGCCTTTTTTCACGTTTCAGCTCATTCATCATGTCCTCATGTAGCTGGACAGATCTGCCAAAGTTATCCCCTCCACAATAAGGGCAGCGATCCTGTTCGTCATCATATTCCGCCCCACAGTTTTTACAGATTATCATTGGTTCGTTCCCCCCCTTATTTATAACAATGCTTTCTCACAAAATAGTAACATACCACCTGCATTACGATCGTTGCAGTCCACGATGCCGGATAGGAAATAAACAGAAAATACAGTGATCTATGCTGTGGAAAAAATGCAAAAATCCACAGAACACGCATTCCAACGGTTCCGATAATAGACAATACTATTGGCACTGCGGAATATCCCATTCCACGCAGTGCACCCGGAAAAAGATCCATAATACCGCACAGAAAATATGGAACTGTCGTGATGGATAAAATCTCAACACCACATTGGATCACGTCTGCTTCCTCTGTATAAATCTGTAATATTTCCGCTCCGAAAAAATACGCCCCGCATCCTAAAACAAGTGCTGCTCCCACCGATAAAATCATACAGTCGATCAGTACGCGGTCCATTCGTTTATACTTTCCAACACCAAAATTCTGACTTGTAAAACTCATACATGCCTGTGTCACAGAATTGATGGAAACATACAAAAATCCCAGAATATTGTTTGCTGCCGTGTAACCTGCCATCGCGGTTGAACCAAAAGAATTGACTGACGATTGTAGTAACGCATTAGAAAAATTGATGACGGTACTCTGTATGCCTGCCGGAATTCCCACCTGAAAAATCTGTTTCAGGTAATAGCCTTTCATAGAAAGTTTTGAAAAAGAAAGTTTATAACTTCCCTCTGTTCTGCAAAGACAGGTCAAAACCAGCACACAGGAAACCATCTGGGAAAACACGGTGGCAATTCCAACTCCCGCAACTCCAAGCCCAAATACAATCACTAATACCATATTTAAGCCTGCGTTGATCACTCCTGCGATGATCAGAAAATACAATGGTCTTTTTGTGTCACCCACTGCACGGAGAATCGCCGCACCATAATTATACAGCATAAAAAACGGCATTCCCATAAAGTAAATCCGCATATAAAGCGTCGACAGTCCGATCACATCTTCCGGTGTTCCCATTAATTCCAATGCCCCTTTGGAAAAAACAAGCCCAACAAACGCCATGAGAATTCCGCTGATTAGCGCAAGCGTGATGGAGGTATGTACGGTCTCCGACATTTCCTCCTTGCGTCCGGCAGCAAAAAATCTTGCTGCAAGCACGTTTGCCCCAAGTGAGATTCCAATAAAAAGATTGGTAAAAACATTGATCAGTGCCGTTGTAGAACCGACTGCTGCAAGCGCTTCACTTCCACTGAATCTTCCCACAACAATAATGTCCACTGCATTGAACATCAACTGTAAAATGCCAGACAGCATCAATGGCAGTGCAAACGAAACCAGTTTATCCATGATGGAACCGTTGCACATATCAATTTCGTATTTATTACTTTTCAAAAAAATTGCTCCTCTCTACTTTTTATCTTCCTGTAACTTAAGACCCGGAAGGAATTCTAATGATTAATTTCTGTCCATCTTTTTCCATCATTGTCAATACTGGAATATGTTTTTTCCGCAGCTGATGTACGATTGGATATGTCTCAAACACATTTCCTTCCACATATACTGCCTCCGGCTTCTGTTTTAAAATCCGTTTCAGATTCTCTTTGACTTCGTTTTTCCACTGCTGCTTGTCCATCGCTGCTTCACCGTAAATTCCATCCACTGTAAGCTATGGGAGCTGCATAAAATCCATATGTATCACCGTTGCCTCCTGCATTCCCGGAAGCTGCTTTAACAGCGGATCTATGCAGGAATCCCCGCCGAGATTCACAATCGTCGGATTTTCATGATATAACTCCATGCTGATACGGCAGGCTTTCACCGCGTCCTCTAACATTCCCACCGTCATAAGAAATCCTCCCTTATGACAAAATCCTGCACTCTGTAATCCGGTAACCTGTTCCAATTCTTCATTTTCAAGACCAAGCCACTCTGCCGGAAAACTGCATTTATAATTCATGGAATATTCCTTCTTCTGTGGTTGTATACAGTATCCACCACGATTGGATGGGAATATGACAAATGCAATCTCCGTCTCCGACAACCGCTTCTGACACGGTACAAACTCCGGTAAAATCAGAATCTTTTCATCTTCGCTGTCCCTTTTACCAGATGTAACCGCCTGCCGGTGCTCTTCTAAAATCTCCTCCACGCGCCTGTCTGCCCGCTCATTTCCGCGATAACGCTCAAATTTGTTTTCAAGGATCATGCCTGCAACGCTTACTGCCTGAAAAAATGCCTCATCATTTCCACCCTGTGCATCCCAGGTCGGATTGAAATTCCCAATCAGTGTTGCAAGCTCGTTTTTCTCCCCCGTGTTATCATTATGATCCAGCGGCTGCACAAAAGCCTCGTCAAATTCCTCTGCCAGCTCTTCCCCAAGGATCTCTGCACCGACTGCTTCCCACAACAATCCAAACGCAGCGTATGGCACACCGTTTTCCCGGACTCTGCTGTCCCTCTGATGATGGTCATACGCACCTCTTCCAATATCAAACACAATTCCATCGAAATCGTCCGGCACACGATTTCCACGTAAAATCGTAATTTCCGGATTTATATAAAATAAAAGTGCTGCCGAAAACACATCATCCGCATGAAATTTTCCTCCATGCGTAAATGACCTGGCATCTTTTTTCTTAATCTGCTCCATTAATTCGTTCATTGCAAAATTCTTCTTTCTTTTCTGTGATTATTCTGAAATTTCCTCGATCAAAACTTTTCTGTTTATTACGCCTTTTTTCAATTGCATGACATACACATGAAAATCCAGCGTATCCTTTGCGGTCGTAAACGGCTCTTCGTGCAGTACCTCCGCATGGATTCCCGCACGCTCCAATTCTTCTTTCCGTTTTTCTGCCCGCCCTAAAAGTTTCCCGATATTTTCATCCTCTTTTTCGCCAAAAGATCGATTAGGATAAACGGATGTCGCTTTTTTCAACCTCTCTGTGATCAGATCCACTACTTTTGCATGCGCATTCCGATGTAATAAAACCGCAAGATACCTTGCAACAACAGGATATGGATACCTTTCATAAAAATGTATCCATTTTTTAATTTTTCTGTCACCCACCTGCTCTGCCATCTCTTTCATCAAGGAAAATGCACCATCCGATGGTATCCATGGATTGTCTCTCGGCACAATGTACTGCTTTGAAACCGCCGGATAACAGGTATAATTCAGGGGTGGAAAATAGGCTAACTGCACGAGTTTTCGTTCTTCCTCATTGCAGACAGCCTCACCAAGATACTCATATTTATCCCATAATACCGCAATACGAAATTCCAGTTGCCGCAGATTTTCATAACCTTTTCTCCAAAAATGCGCAATATCACCGTAATTATACAGATTTGTTTCCAGCTCTAGCGTTTTAAAAAGGATAGTGACAACACAATCCTCCTCTTCCTGTCGGACAACAAGTGCGTAATCATCCCCATCGCGATAAAAAGAGGCCTCAATAGCCCCTTCATAATCTTCTTTGTATGTACCTGTCATTTTTGCTTCCTTAAAAACAAGAAAGCTTTCTATCGTGTCATTCATCTGATATACCAGACGAATATCTGTTTTATCCGTGTTCTTTTCTTTTGCTCCTGTCTGATCCGGCAGCAAAAGTTCAAATTCATTCTGGCTTAACAGCCTTTTTAACATCTCAAATGTATCCAATGAGAGTCTCCTTTTTCCTGTTGCAATACTTTTTATTCATTATATAAAAATCCCTCCGGCTTGTCTATATGCGCAGCTTTCTTTTTATTGCCCTGCGCTTTTCGTCATGCCGTGAGGGATGAGTCGTAGCTGTCGTCCGCGATCTGGATGACAAATTCTTTTGTATAGCTTGCAATCTGCGGAATTTTTTTCTCGTCCGGCTGCTGTATAAAATCCATTTGAAATCCATGCATTTCAATGATTTTTTTTGCAATCGAAAGTCCTAGTCCGCTTCCGCTTCCACTTTTTCTGGAAACATCTCCTTTTGTAAATGGTTCAAATAAATGTTCCGCAAGCTCGCCCGGAATTCTCCTGCCACTATCTGCCACAAGAATATAAATGTATCCATTTTTCCGGTACATACCAATCTTTATATGCGTCCCCCTCTCATTGTGCTTCATTGCATTATTCAAAAGATTCGTGATCACTCTGGAAAACTGGATTGGATCAACGGATACAGGAACCACTTCTTCCGGAATATCAATCTCGAATTCCATCCCTGCATCTTCAAAGTCTGCATAAATGAGTGCAGCATTTTCACGTAACAGTTCACTCAGATCTGTTTCTTTTCTGTCCAGTGAAAAACCTTCACTGTCTAATTTTACATACTCAAATAATAAATGGATCAGATCGTTCATCCTTGCCGACTTATTCTGTATCGCCTGCAAATATTCAAGCTGCTTTCCCGGATCCCTGACCATGCCATCTGCTAACGCTTTTGCATAACCGTTAACCGTGGTCATCGGCGTTCTGAGATCATGCGCAATGTCTGATAACATCAGATTTCTTTTCCGGTCAAACTCCGTCTGCTCCTCCTCCCGCTCTCGCTGGATCTGACGAAATTCTTTAATTGTTATTTTTGCAAAACAAACAGCCCCTGACACATATGGAGTCAAAATTACCAGCACTACTACAAAAGCAACCAGAAAAAGCAGAATTGCCTGTCCTCTGTTTAATTCATAAAATGAAAAATCTGTTTTTTCAGAGGAAACGATATACATAAATTTTTTTTGCATTTGTTCCAGAGCCGCCTGTACGATCTCGTGAAGCGGTGATGGAAACATTGCATTCAATGCTCCTAAGATCAGTAATATTAAAACTGCAGACAGGAAGAAGATCACGCCGGAACCGAGCAAAAGCGGATTTTCTTCCACGCCCGGAAAAAAATATAGCAGTACGTTAGGCAGCACAAATCTGTTGACCAGAAAAGTCAACAGATATTCCACTACTCCAACAACTGCTAGTATTTCAATAAATTTTTTGATCAAAAACCACTGTAAATCATTCTGTTTCTTCATTTACTTCTCCAAGCGATATCCCAGACCACGGATTGTCTGAATATAAGCGGAAGGATTATCATCCAGTTTTGCCCGCAGCTTACTGATGCAGACCATAATGTTATTGTCTGCCACAATATAATCTTCCCCCCATCCATGTTCATAAATCTGCTGTTTTGTAAAGACTTTGCCCGGATGCTGCATGAACAGTTCCATGATGCGGTATTCCACAGAGGTCAGCTGTATGATTTTGTCTCCTTTTTTCAGAGTACATGCGTCCTGATTTAATACCAGATCCCGGACAGATAAATATCCCTCCTGAACTACTTTTGTTCCAAGAGAATAAAAACGCCGGATATTGGAATTCACTCTTGCAACTGCCTCTAAAGGATTGAACGGTTTTGCCAGATAATCGTCTGCTCCCAGATTTAATCCCAGGATTTTTTCCGAATCTGCGTCCTTCGCTGACAAAATGATCACTGGAATATTACTCTCTTTGCGAATCTGCTGCAATACATGATAGCCATCCATCTTCGGCATCATAATATCCAAAATACATAATGCCGGCTGCTCTGCCCGCAATAAATCGAGTGCCCGTTGTCCATCCTCCGCTTCTATTACATGATAGTTTTCATTTTCCAGATAAAGCCGGAGAAGATTTCTGATCTCCGGCTCGTCATCTGCGATCAAGATTTTGTAATCCATCCGTAGTTGTTCTCCTAATAATCCGTTCTGTCCTCAAACGGCTGATCCATATTCTGATTTTCAAATCTATTCGGCATCTCTGTTGTCTGCTGATCCATTGCAGCATTCTGCTGGTAAGGTGCCGGATCCTGAATCTGCTGATATGGAGTTCTGTATCTTAAAGCTTCATATAATGCGGCATGTGTTCCATCTTTGTATGGCTGCACATAAAAGATTCCAAGGATTCCCATTGTCATTCCAGATAAAATATCCCATCCAATGAATGATAAATCCAAAACAAATGCATTCCATTTCTGTCCCTGCATCATTCTCTTACTCTCTGCAAATGCCTCCTCTTTTGTCATCTGTGGATTGTCTGCCAGCAAATATGGGATCATCTGGTATTCATATGACTTTACAATGCCAGGAATAATAAAAAGCATTGACCACAAAACAGTATACAGATCACGGAAAAACATTGTCTTTGCAATATTTTTATAATTGTTATCAAATGCGTATCCGGCATTTCCCACTAAAGCTGCCTCATTGAGGTTTCTTAAATAGAAACGTTTACATCCCACTTCCAATGGATTAAAAATAAATGCATCCAAAAGAATTGTAACAGTCATAATGATCACAAATACAATCATGAAGATCACAACAAAAATGACTCCTGCAAAAAGAAGTGCTGTATGATCTGTATTGTCATAGACATCATTCATCCCATACCAGATGTCATCTGCGTCATCATAAAAATCATCATAGGAGTCCGAGGTAATATCACTTCCGTCACTTCCTAAAGCTGATGACATAGCCGAACCTGCACTTCCTGCGCCACTGCCGCCTCCTATCAAAAGCGCCAGCAGTAAACTGATCAGCACACTTCTCCAATAGTTTCTTTTAAATGCAAACTTTGCTCTGTCTTTTAATTCCGCTCTCGTCCACATATTTTTTCCTCCTCTTATCTTTGATGATGCCATCTTAACACGTAAATCTTACTTTCCAACTCGAATAACCTTAAGGTTACCTTAATTGTATCTCCTTTATCTAATACTGTTATAGTTTCAATAGATTCATAAATAGATTTTATCGTATTTTTCAGATCCAGTCCATCTTTTTTCTTAAACAATGGATTCCAAACATAAAAACAGCCCTAACCCCCTATTTTATAAGGATCTAAGACTGTTTCTCAATACGTGCGCGAGAAGATTCGAACTCCCGACACCTTGGTCCGTAGCCAAGTGCTCTATCCAGCTGAGCTACGCACACATATTCTATTAACTTCTTCTCATCTATTATAACACTCTTGTCAAGTGCCCTTTCGATGAATGCCGGCGACCGGAATCGAACCGGTACTGTATCGCTACAACAGGATTTTAAGTCCTGCGCGTCTGCCAGTTCCGCCACGCCGGCATTTCTGCACCAGAAACCGATGCAAGTGGAAGTTACAGGGCTCGAACCTGTGACCCTCTGCTTGTAAGGCAGATGCTCTCCCAGCTGAGCTAAACTTCCATAGCGACCCAAGCGGGACTCGAACCCGCGACCTCCGCCGTGACAGGGCGGCGCTCTAACCAACTGAGCCATTAGGCCTTATTCTTTTCTTTTGAGTGGACCATCGGGGACTCGAACCCAGGACCGACCGGTTATGAGCCGGTTGCTCTGACCAACTGAGCTAATGGTCCTTGTTCAAGGACTCTTGTTCCTTCAAAAAGCCGATGATCGGACTCGAACCGATAACCTGCTGATTACAAATCAGCTGCTCTGCCAATTGAGCCACATCGGCATGATGTGTGAACCTTAGTTCAAATGACCCCAACGAGATTCGAACTCGTGTTACCGCCGTGAAAGGGCGATGTCCTAACCGCTAGACGAAGGGGCCACTTTCTGCGGTTTTGTTTTGGAAGTGAGATTATACTCTGTTATTACTTAAATACCACTTAAAAGTATAACAAATTTAATAATTTATTATATAATAGTGTTTTGATTTTTAATCTAATTTTAAAAGGAAAAGTTTTGTTTAGAACTTATGGGTTGCTTTTGCTCGTTTTTTATATCTCTGTTTTGAGCGGATGTGCGACTCTTAGTAGTGAACGCTCAAAAAGCATAACTCTGCTTATAAAGTCGAAAAATCTCAAAATAAACGACGCTGGATTTATACATTTTTATAAAAATTATACGAATTTACAAATATACGCAAGCGGAAAAAGTATATTGGATCTTCGCATAAAAGATCAAATTTGCGTAAACGGTGCTTGCGACGATAAACTGGTTTTTAATCAGAAATTCTTTTTAAGCTCTCATTACGCCGGACTTTTAGAAGATATTTTAAATCAAAATCCGATCTATTTCGGAGCTGATTTAGTAACTACTAGCTGTGGATTTGAGCAAATAATAAGTAAAATTTCAGTAGAATACAAAGTTTGTGACGGCAAAATGAGTTTTGTCGATCAAAAAAACGACATAAAAATTATCATGAAAGAGATTGATTGAAATACATAGGAGCGCACGTAAGTGCTAGTGGCGGAGTAAGCAATGCTCCATTAAATGCTAAAAGTATCGGAGCGGACGCATTTGCTTTATTTGTCAAAAATCAAAGACAATGGAGCGCAAAACCACTTACTAAATCAGAAATATCCTCTTTTAAAACGAATTTAAAAAATGCAAATATATCTTTAGAGCATATACTACCTCACAATAGCTATCTTATAAATTTAGGTCATCCAGATCCGCAGCAAAGGAAAAAAAGCATAGATGCGTTTTTAGATGAAATTTATAGATGCGATTTGCTTGATTTAAAGATGATAAATTTTCATCCAGGATCACATCTAAAAGAGATTGATGAAAACATCTGCCTTTCAAATATATCTAGTTCGATAAATTATATACTAGAAAACTCAAGCGGCATTAAATTAGTTATAGAAAATACGGCCGGTCAAGGCAGCAATATGGGTTTTAAATTTGAGCATCTAGGCTACTTGGTAAAAAACAGTTGCGATAAAAATCGCATCGGAGTTTGTATTGATACTTGCCATTTATTTTGTAGCGGATATGATATCAGAAGCAAGAGCGCTTATGAAAAAACCATGGACGATTTTGGTAAAATAGTTGGATTTGAGTTTCTTAGCGGTATGCATTTAAATGATAGCAAATGCGATTTAGCAAGCCGCAAAGATCGTCATGAAAGCCTTGGAAAAGGCTGTATAGGCTGGAGTGGATTTGAAAATATTATGAATGACAAAAGGATAGATGAGATACCTCTTATTTTAGAAACGATAGATAATAGTATATGGGCTGACGAGATCATAGCTCTTAGAAATTTAATAAAAGGAAATTGATGATAAATTTAAAAAGAGCTTTGTTGCTTGCAAGCTGTGCAAGTTTAGCAAATGCTGCTGGCTATAAAATACCAGAACAAAGTAGCGACGCCGTAGCTTTAAGTGCGTCAAACATAGCTTATAGTTTTGGCCCTGACGCAGCTTATTACAATCCTGCAAATATGATGTATTTTGAAGATAGTAGACACTATTTTGAAAATTCATTTTCATATATACATCTTGGCTCAAGCACGTTTAATCCACAATTTCCAAATGCACACAATTACGCCGTCTCATCTAAAAATGCAGATTTTTTAATACCTACTTTTAACTTTATATCTCCAGAATACATACCAAATTGGCGTTTTGGATTAAGCTTTGCCGTTCCATCGGGACTTGATATGAGATGGGTGGATAAATATCCGGCTTCTACGGCTAGATTATTTTCTCTTAGAGTATTTGAGATAAATCCTAGCGTAGCTTATAGAGTGAATGACAAGATTAGTATAGGAGCCGGAGCAAGGGCTATTTACTCTTATGGCAAGGTAGATACAAATCCTTATGGAATGGTATCTAATTCGTTTTTGCTAGAAGCAAATAGACATATAGACGGCAATGATTTAAGCTTTGGATGGAACGTTGCTGCTACTTATAGACCATTTTCAAATTTAAGTTTTGCTGCTACTTATAGATCGAAAGTCAATCTGGATTTAAAAGGCGATGCGAATATAGTTTCGAAAACTACTCCTAATTTATCCGCTTTAGCCGGATTTAACGGATTTTATAATGGCTCTGTCGATGTGAAAATTCCTCTGCCTGCTGCCCTAAATTTGGCTATGGCTTACAAAGTCAAAGATGTAACTTTTCTGGCCGCCTTGGAGAGAAGTTTTTGGTCGGAGTTGGTAAGTTTTAATTTTAATTATGCAACTAGAGTTCCTTCTGAGGAAGTTTTTGATCATCCAGTAGAGAAAAAATGGAAAGATTCAAACACATATAGATTTGGTATAGTATGGGATGTAAATGATAAATTAAGACTTATGAGCGGTTTTGCATATGATGAGAGTCCTAGCAATGTAAATTATATAGGTTTTGAATTACCTGATACTAGAGCATATATATATTCACTTGGTATTAATTATAAATTTAGAGACGATCTTGAGTTCGCAATCGGCTACTTGTATCAGCAAAGAAAAGATAGACATATAAATAAAGAAGATAACGTCGCTTCTTTTAATAATATAGTGGGAGAGATGGCAAACGGAGATGCGCAGATTCTAAATTTCGGTATAAAATATAGGTTTTAATCATGGAATACAAATTTAATAATTATTATGAGATGCTTATAAGCTCAGCGAACGAGCATCCAAAAAGTATAGCTATATTTGACGATAAAAAGAAGATTAGTTATGAAGAGTTGAGAAACAAAGTCGATATGTGTGCGGCTTTTTTGCAAAGTAACTCGATATCTTACTCAGATAAAGTCGCCATGATAGTTACAAATTCACCCGAATTTATAGTAGCATTTTTAGCAATAACATCTATAGGCGCAGTGGCTGTACCGATAAATACATTTTTAAAGAAAAATGAGTTTGAGTATATTTTAAATGATTGTGACGCAAAAATGCTTATCGTATCAAATTCGCATTTAGAAGAAATTTTAGGTTTAGAACGTAAAACAAATTTACGTAAGATAGCAGTTATCGGCGAATATGAAAATCCTAATGACAAATACACTTCATTTTATTTATATGAAGAGTTTTCGCCGTGCAAAATTAATCAAAACGTGAGTATAGACGATATATCTAGTATTATATATACTTCAGGAACAACAGGTCATCCAAAAGGTGCGATTATAAGCTACAAAAATGTTTTTTCAAATTTAGTTGGTATAAATAGAATTTTTACGATCACCAACAAAGATAGATTTATCGTGTATTTGCCGATGTTTCATAGTTTTACTCTTACTGTGATGGTACTTTTGCCACTATTTAGCGCAAGCGCTGCTGTGATAGTAAAGTCGGTATTTCCGTTTTCAAATGTACTAAAACAGACGCTGTTAAAACGTGTAAGCGTATTTTTAGGAGTGCCTGCTATATACGCGGCTATGGCAAAAGCTAAAATTCCTTGGTATTTTAAGTGGTTTAACTCTATTAGATATTTTGTGTGCGGCTCAGCACCTCTTGCAAAACAGACTATTGATGATTTTGCAAAAATTTTTCCGCGCGCTCAGCTTTTAGAAGGTTATGGGCTTAGCGAGTGCAGTCCTTTAGTGAGCGTAAATCGTCCGGAACATAAAAAAATTTCAAGCGTCGGACTTCCTCTTGCGGAGTACAACGTAAAAATCGTAGATGATGAAATGATGGAAAAAAATATCGGTGAAGTTGGCGAGATAATCGTAAAAGGTGATAACGTTATGCAAGGATATCTAAATAATCCAGGCGCTACAGATGATACCATAATAAACGGCTGGTTAAGAACCGGAGATCTTGGAAAAATCGATGAAGATGGATTTTTATATATAGTTGATAGGTTAAAAGATCTTATCATATCAAAAGGACAAAATATCTATCCAAGAGAGATAGAAGAGATAATTTATAGATTAGAAGAGATAGAAGCTTGCGCCGTTATAGGTATAAAAGATGAGAGCGAAGATGAAGATGTAGTAGCTTTTGTGCAGTTAAAAGATGGTATAAATATAGAAGCCATAAAGATAAAAGAGTTTTTAAAGAAACATTTAGCAAATTTTAAAATACCAAAACATATATATTTTGCAGATGAACTTCCAAAGAACGCTGCCGGAAAAGTACTTAAGCGCGTCTTAAAAGATAAAGTAAAGGATAAATTAGGTTGAAGTATTTAAAAGATTTTTTAAACGATAATCGAAGCTCAGAGATATTTCAAATTCTAGAATGTGATAAGGACGAGCTAGAAATTTTGAAATACATGACGAGAAGTTTTATACAAGGCGTTAGCCAGATGAGTGTTTTTGATCTGTTAAATACGGTTTTTACAGATAAGGATTTTGGATATTTGGATTATATTTCAAATTTAAAAAATCTAATTGATTTGGGATATATCTCACAAAACTTTTCATTTTTTAAAGAAAATGCAAAACAAAAATCAAGCAGACTTAGTATGTTATACACCGAAGTTGAGTTAAGCGAGCTATTTTTAGTATTGCTTGAAGATGGTAAAGCTACTAGTCAAGTGCCACCAAATGAGCCTTATAACGATCATTTGGAATATTTGAAGGATCAGTTTTTAAGAATTGAACTATACCAAAAAAAGGTTAGCAATCATAGTCAAAACTCAAAAGCAAAGCTTGATAAAAAGATAGCCATCACCGAAAATCTCATAGAGCATCGCCTTAAAATAAGCAAAATTCCATTAGCCTGTGAGCAAATATTTAAAGAAAACAGCTTAAATTCAAAAGAGCAGGTCATCTTTCTAGCGCTTTTAAAAGAGGAATATAGCGGAGAATTTGAGGCTTTGCGCGATTTAAATACTCTTATAAGTTTAGTTAGCAAAGACGATATGGAGCGAATGAAAAGCAGAAGCTTGCTTGAAGATGGATCAAATTTGCTTGAAAGTGGACTTATAGATTATGATGAGGTATTAAATGCGTTTGGCAGCGTAAGCAGGAGTTTTTTTATTACTGAAGAGATTTTGCAGCTTATAATGCACCCTCAAAATTCCAAAAAAACAAAAAAATTAAAACTAGAGACTCTGGTTAAAGAGAGTGACATATTTGAACTTATAGAGCCAAATAGCGACTTGAACGACGTTGTTTTAAATGAGCAAACTAAAGAGCTTTTGGATGATATATTAAAACAAGTAGATAAAAAAGTACTAACTAGACTAAATACCTGGGGCATCAAATCAAGAAAAAGCGCTCAAGTGAAAGTGATTTTTTACGGAAGTCCGGGCACCGGAAAGACGATGAGTGCGTTAAGTCTTGCTAAAAGCCTTAAAAAACAAATTCTAAGCTTTGATTGTTCTAAGATTTTGAGTAAATACGTCGGCGAGAGTGAGCAAAACGTACGAAAGATATTTGATACGTATAAGGAAATTTGCTCAAAGACTAAAACAGAACCTGTTTTGTTGCTAAATGAAGCCGATCAGTTTCTTTCTACTCGTATAGAAACTAGCTCTGGAAGCGATAAGATGCACAATCAAATGCAAAATATATTTCTAGAGCAGATTGAAAAATTTGAAGGCGTTCTTATAGCTACTACAAATTTTATGCAGAGTCTGGATCACGCTTTTTCAAGGAGATTTGATTATAAAATTGAGTTTAAAAAGCCTGATTTTAAAGCTAGACTCGAAATTTGGAAAAGAGTGCTTCCGCAAAATGGTAGTTTTGAAAGCGGATTTAGCATAGAAAAGCTTGCTAAACATGCACTTAGCGGCGCCCAGATAATGCTTGTGCTTAAAAACGCCGCACTTAAAACAGCTATCAGCGAAGATGGAATTTTTACTATGAAGATATTTGAAAATGAGATAAAACGAGAGATTAGTTCCGCGTTTGATGAGGATAAAAGAGTAGGGCTTTTATAAATTTATTATATTGTATTGCGGACAAAATAAGTAATATAAATTTAATTAATACTATAAGATCGGAAGAGCACACGTCTGAACTCCAGTCACACTTGAATCTCGTATGC